>QFCS01001066.1_pt1 | contig 87999 bp, 71 predicted proteins | sample 3576561 | NCBI WGS metagenome assembly QFCS01 | reverse complement strand
CGTCCGTCCTGGATATCCCAGCGCTCTGATCGTCGCAGAAAGGCAGCGCCCATGATCGATGTAGTGCTGTACAGCCGCCATCTTCTGCGCCTGCGAATACTTGGGCTGCCGCTTGGGGTAACTGCGAGCCAAATCGAGCTGACGCTCGTACTCTCGATGCCAGCCCCGCAACGAATTCCTGTTTGGATATCCCAACCGGTGAATAGTCGCAGCCACACGTTTGCCGAGCCGAATGTATAGCTCGACCGCTCGAATCCTGTCTTCGTACGAATACATGAACTACCTCCCGGTAGTCCAAGTTTTTATCCGCCCCCCCCAACACAGTCGAGCAGCGCTTTGCGAACCTCCACGCCGCAGAAGCCGAGCAACACCGCGGTCGCAGCGGAACGCGCTTGGTGGCCTAGCGCATCGTCGCGGATTTCTCCCGCCGTCCAGAACGACAGGGCGCCGCGAAAGGCGATGGCCAGCAAAGACGGCAGCGCCGCGCAGGCTTGCGTCCTGGTCGCCTTGGCAAGGCCTTCGCCTGGGCCGAGCGCTTCAGTCCAGAGTGCAGCGGATCGGCGCGCGACGATGCCGGGTTCGCCGGTCTGCGAGCCCAGCACGGCCATCACGGAACGGTTGACGACAGGCTCCCGAAGCATCACGTCGACTGCGATGTCGACCGTCGCCAGAACGCGCGTGACTGCGTTGTCCGGAAGATTGGCGGCAGTGAGTCGATCGTGCATTTCGTCGATGCGACGGGCGGAAAGCGCTTGCATGATCGCCGCCTTGCTGCCGAATTGGTTGAACGGCGTAGCGAAGCTGACGCCGGCCTCCGCCGCAAGATCCCGCATCGAAAATTCGGGCTTGCCCGTGCGGAGCAGGCGCTCGGCTGCCTCCAGCACGCGGTCCTGGGTCGTGGCTGCCGGTGCTGTCGGCGCGGAGGGTTGGAACTTGCGTGTACTCATGTGAAATTATATTTTGATATAAATACTATCGATCAATGAAGGCCTGTCGTGCCACAGCCCAAAACTATTCTGATCACCGGCGTGAGCTCCGGCCTCGGCCGCGCGTTCGCATCCGAAGCGCTCGCGGCGGGGCACCGGGTCGTCGGTACCGTCCGACGCCCCGAGGACGCTACAGGGTTCGGTGACTCGGAGCATGCTTTCCCGCTCGTACTCGACGTCACGGACTATGGCGCGATCCCTGCCGCGGTCGAGCGAGCCGAGCGCGATTTCGGCGCGATCGATGTGCTCGTCAACAACGCCGGCTACGGGCACGAAGGCGCCGTGGAAGAATCATCCCTGGATGATCTGCAGCGCCAATTCGCAGCCAATGTCTTTGGACCCGTGGCCATGATCAAAGCGGTTCTGCCAGGCATGCGCGCCCGTCGTCGCGGACACATCGTCAACGTGACGTCGATGGGGGGATTCATCACCATGCCCGGCATTGCGTACTACTGCGGCAGCAAATTTGCCCTCGAAGGAATCTCGGAGTCCTTGGGCAAGGAAGTCGCGTCTTTCGGAATCCGGGTAACCGCGCTGGCACCCGGACAGTTCCGCACGAATTGGGCAGGACGATCGATGGACCGGACCCCTCGCAGCATTCCCGATTATGACGAGGTCATGGAGCCGGTCCGTGCCGCACGTCTGGCCAAGAGCGGAAAACAGCCGGGCGATCCTTCCAAGGCCGCACAGGCGCTGCTGACGCTCATCGAGTCGCCGAGCCCGCCGACGCGGCTGTTCCTTGGCGAGGACGCACTCGGTCTGGTGGTCCAGAAGCTGGAGAGCATGAGAAGCGAGATCTCAGCTTGGGAAGGGGTTACGCGCTCTACGAGCTTCGCCCACTAGCGCCTGGCTGCCGGGACGCTCTGGAAGTTGATCCCCTGCGGCCATGGTTGAAGGTTGGACCGGTTACGGTTTGAACCGCCCCGGAAATCTCTAAGGCTCGTTGGTGTGCGTCACGCCGCGATGGGCAGTTCCGGGATTTGCGAAGAGCAGTGTGCCTCTGCCTCGGCGGGTGTGGTGTGCCGAGCGGTCCCATCAGCCACCGGTTGCTGTGCCAGTCGATCACTGTAGCGTTGTCCATTCGCCCTCTTCGCCGCTGCGCCAGGATGGGCGCGGTGAGTCACTGCGGCCTCGTAGAGCCCGTCGGCGGTTTCGGCCAGCGCCTTGTCGTAACTGTCACCGACGCTGCCGACGGAAGGTTCCAGTCCTGCATCGGCCAGGCGCTCGGTGTCGCGGATCGACCCGTATTGTCCGGAGTCAAGGAGTCGTCGCAACGCAGTTTCGTTGAGCCGTAGGTAGCAATTCATTGGATGCTTCGGCTGGCGGCTTCCATTCGAGTGTTTCCGAGGTCTGCGTTCAGCGTTGCAGCGGCCAGCGCTGATCGCGTTCACCGTCGCAGCCGGCACCGCCGACCTTGCATGCCGGTCTTCGAGCATTAACTTTCGCTGGCCCTTTCCCCCCGATAGTCGATGCTGGCAGACTATCGCCGTGAAAATGGGCTCCCGTCTGCGTGCTTTCGCCACTCTGATCAGCATCTTTGCGCTGATCGGGCAGATGCTGTTGCCCGTCGCGCACGCCGCCTCGATGGCGCGACAAAGTGGCGATCCGCTCGCTTTCGCGTTCTGCGGGGCTGTTTCGGAACGCAGCCTGCAACAGTTCCGGGCCTCCGCTCCGGCGGAGTTGCTGGCCTGGGTGAAGAAGTCGGATCGCGATGCAAAGGCCTCTCCCGGTTCGGGCTGCGATCTGTGCGCGTCCTTGCACGCCAACCCTCCGGCAGGCAGACCCGCCGTTTCGCTTTCGTTGCTCCACTTGGTGGAGTCGCCGGAGCCCTTGGCGCCGGCACTCGGTAGCGAGCCGGTAGACCTCGTCGTTCTTCCCCCGCTGCGGGCCCCTCCCTCGCGGGCCTAGCGCCGTCTCGCTCGCGACGGCCGTGCGCCGATCGTGAGTCCAGATCCCCTTCAAGAAGCCAGCTGCGGCAGCGCTGATGCGCGGGCCTGTCTGTCTGTATGTCTGCCTTTTCCGTCGAGGCAGCGGCCGATGATCGGGGAGACGGCGGGGCGGGCGGCGCTAAGTCGCCTTCGGCGATCAAAGCCCTTGCCGACAAAGCCCGCAACTGCGGACCTCGCGCTCGAGTCCTCGGGCAACGCGTGCCGATATCGCCGATCCAAGAAGCCCCGCCGTGGTGATGCCGAGTCAACGCTTCGTATACGTGACGCTGGAAAGTCAGCCTCCAAAAGAACAAACCATGATCCCTCTCAACTGCCGCAACAGCGTTCTGTTCGCCTTGCTGGCTCCGCTTTCCATCGCCTCGGCGCAGAGCGGCACCGACGCCGGCTCCGTGGTCGACATCGAAGTGGCCGCCACGAACTCCGAAAAGCAACCGGAGACGAAGGAAAGACCATCGGAGCCCACGCTCGACACCGTCATCGTCAGCGGCCGTCGCGTCGAAGCCGAACCGATCACCGAAGTCACCGGCCGACTGGGCCTCAGTGATCGCGAAACGCCGGCCCTCGTCGAGGTGGTGACGCAGGAGGATTTCCAGGTTCAAGGCTTGCGCACCGCGATCGAAGCGCTCAACGCGGCGCCGGGCGTGGCGTCCGGAAATCTGCCGGGCTCGGTCGGCTCGGTGTCGATGCGGGGTTTTCATCGTGCGGTGAACTATCTCTACGACGGCGTGCGGATCAGCAATTCCGACGCGGGCATGCGTAATTGGGATGCCTGGACCTTCGAGCGCATCGAAGTGATCAAGGGGCCGGCGTCGGTGACCTCCGGCGAAGGTGCGCTGGCGGGTGCCATCAACTTCGTGCCTCGGCGCCCGACGCTGGGCCAGTCCTTCGGCGAAGCGGCCGTGAGCTACGGAAGTCAGGACACGATGCGGCTGGCGGGCGATCTCAATCGCGCTTTCGGCGATACCGCGGCCGTGCGGGGCGACATCGCCTATTCCAAGTCCGCCGGCTGGATCGACGACACCGATTCACGCACTTTCGCGGCTACGCTGTCGACCCTGATCAAGCCCAGCGATCGCTTCGCGGTCACGCTCTCGGCGGACTACTTCGAAGACCGATTCTCCTCGGCTTACTACGGCACGCCGCTGGTCGCGGCCGGTCATGCGCGCAAGCCCTCCAGCCTGGTGTCCGGTTCCGCGGGCCTGGTGCTCGACGAGGCGATCCGCGACAGCAACTACGACGTCGAGGACGGCCTGATGGATTCGGATTCGCTCTGGCTGCGCGCACGCGCGGAGTATCGGCTGACCGATGCCTGGCGCATCGTCAGCGATTCGAGCTGGTACGACGCGCAACGGTCGTATCGCGATTCGGACGACTACAGTTTCAACGCGGACAGCGGGCAATTCGATCGACTGACCAGCCTGATCACGCACGATCATCAGGTCTGGAACCAGCGGCTGCATACGGCCTTCGACGGCCAACTGGGCGGACACAGAAACCGCTTCACCGTCGGCGTCGAGTTCAGCGGAACCGATTTCTTCACCCGGCGTCGCTTCGGCCAGACGACATCCGTCGATCCCTACGACCCCGATCGCGGCTACTTCCCCGCCGACACCGCCGAGAACTTCGGTACGCGCCAGAACGTCAATGCCGATGTCAGCTCGCGCTCGGTCTTCGTCGAAGATGCCTTCAACCTGACCGACAAGCTGCTGCTGGTAGCGGGGGCTCGCTTCGACGACATCTCGCTGGATCGCAAGGTCTTGAACGTAACCGCCGGCACGATCACGACTTACGGCCAGGATTACGACCCGCTGTCCTGGCGCGTCGGCGCCGTCTACGACCTGCTGCCGAGAACGCAGCTGTTCACGCAGTACACGCGTGCCGCGACTCCTGTCAGCGGCCTGCTGTTCCTGAGCGCGGCGAATGCCCGGTTCGACATCAGCATGGGCGACTCTTACGAAGCGGGCGTCAAGACCTCCGCGTTCGATGAGCGCGTCCAGATCACGGCATCGGTTTTCCACATCAGGCAGGACGACATTCTGACGCGCGATCCGGACGATCCGACCGTCACGGTGCAGGGCGGGAGCCAAAGTTCGAAGGGCGCCGAGCTGTCGCTCGAATGGGCGCTCACCAACGAAGTGAGTGCGACTCTGGGCGCGACGGTGCTCAAGGCCGAGTTCGATACGCTGATCGAATCCGGAGGCGCCGATCGCTCGGGCAATCGTCCGCCCAATGTTCCGGAGCAATTGGTCGATCTCGTCATGACGTACTCGCCGGAGTCGCTGCCGCTGAGCTTTACCGGCATCGTGCGGCACAACGGCAATTTCTATACGTCCAACGCCAATACGGTGAAAGTCGATGGCTACACCGTGCTCGATGCGGCGGTGGCCTGGAAGGCGCCGTTCGGCACCGTCACGCTGCGCGGACGCAATCTCACCGACGAACTCTATGCGGACTGGTCGGGCTACTCCTCGTACCTGATCTTCCTGGGCGCGCCGCGCAGCGCCGAGCTGTCGCTGACGGTGCCGTTCTAAGCCATGGACGCCGCCGACACCGCCCCTGCTAGGCGCCTCTACGCCACCATCTGGCGATGGCATTTCTATGCCGGGCTGTTCGCCGCGCCTTTCCTGCTGATCCTGTCGATCACGGGCGCGATCTACCTGTTCAACGATGAGTTGAACGATCTGATCTATCCCGAGCTTCGGTTCGCTTCATCGGCAGCCCCATCGCAGCCCTTGAGCCGCCTGATCGGCAGTGCGCAGGCGCGCTATCCGGGCAGTGTGATCACGCGTATCGACTTGCCTACGGAGCCGGGGCGCAGTGCGCAGCTGTTCGTGAACCCGCCCGACGGCGAGCCCTTGCGCGTCTTCGTCGACCCTGCGAACGCCACCGTGCTGGGTTCCTTCGTCTATCCGAAGACGCTGGTCGGGTTCGCCGACATCGCCCATGGGTCGCTGTTTCTGGGCGACGTCGGCGATGCGATCGTGGAGGTGGCTTCGTGCTGGGCCGTGGTGCTGGTCGTGACGGGGCTGTATCTCTGGTGGCCACGTGGACGGGAGCGCATCGGCGGCGTGCTGGTGCCGCGCCTGGGCGCCAAGGGCCGCAAGTTCTGGCGCGATCTGCACAAGGTCACCGGGCTCTACGCCGCCGCGTTGATCCTGCTGTTGCTGTTGACCGGATTGCCCTGGGCCACGGTCTGGGGCGACCAGTTCTTCCGACCCATCGTCAATAGTCTCGGCTGGGCCTACGCGCCGGGTGATCGCCACAACGGCGGCAGCGTCAGCCGCTTGCCGGCGACGCCGATCAGCGAGGCCGAAGGCGCGCCGTGGACCGTGCAGCAGGCGCCGCATCCGCAGTCCCGTGTGCCGGCCGTGGCCGCGGGGCATGAAGAACATGCGGGACATCTGCACATGCAACCGCAGGCCGCGCTCGCGCCGGGCATCGACGTCGACACCGCCGCTCGCGTGCTGGCCGAGAACGGCTTCGACGGGGCTTATCGACTGTCGCTGCCGCAAGGACCGCTCGGTACCTATTCCGCATACACCTACCCGGCGCAGCCGCAGGGGCAACGCAACATCCATATCGATCGCTACAGCGGCGCGGTCATCCATCAGGCCGGATTCGGCGACTACGGGCCGGCTGCCAAGCTCATCGAGTTGGGCACGGCGATTCACCTCGGCAACTACTTCGGCCTGCTCAACCAGATCGTGATGCTGCTGACCTGCATCGCGATCACTCTGCTCGTGGTGACCGGACTGGTGATGTGGTGGCGGCGAAGACCGGCGGGCGGCCTGGGCGCCCCGCGCACGCTGGCTCCGCTGACGCTGCGTGCGGTGGCGCTCATTACGATCACCATGGCGATGCTGTTTCCGCTGGCGGGCGCGAGCCTCGTCGTCGTTCTCGTGCTGGACAGGCTGTTCAAGCCAGGCGCCAGCCGGCAGGCGGCCTGATCGGCATGGCACGACGCGCTTCGGCCCGCTGCAACGACTGCTCCGAGATCTTCGGAGCATGCGGATGAGTCGGTTGCGCGGGCTGCTGCTGCCGAGGCTGCTGAGCGTCTTCGCGCTCATCTGTCAGCTTTTACTGCCTCAGGCGCATGCCGCAGCGTGGGCACAGCGCCATCGCGATCCGCTGCTCTATGCGTTTTGCGGCAGCTCGCCGGAAGCCATCGCACGCTTGCGTGCCAGCGCCGCTGATCTTCCCTGGGTACAGCCGCAGAACTCCAAGCCAGACGCCAAGCTCGACTGCAAGTTCTGCAGTGGTTTGGTTGGCCCCCATCTGGCGGGGACAACGTCTCAGGCGCTTCATTCATGGATCGTTGAACGCAGCGTAAACCGCACTTATCCAATCGCGGCTCCGAGCGCGCGGAATACGGGCGTCATCGCCAAACCTCGCGGGCCACCAGGCTCCCAGCCTCAATAGAAAAACAGCGGCCTTCCCAGGCCTGGATTTTCAATGGGCCACGATATCGGTGGCTGGGAGTTTCACGTGAATACTTTCAATCGGACCTTTGGTGGTCCGGCGCTTGCGGCCGCGTTGCTGTCGGCCGCATCTCAACCCGCAATGGCCTGTTCCACATGCAAATGCGGCGACTACACCATCACGCTCATGGGAACCGAGAAACCCTACGGCGGGCGACTGCGCTTCGCATTGGATTACCTGCATCGATCCGAATCCCAGGGCTCGGGAGTCAACCAGCAGGAGACCGACGAACAGCGCGCCTTGTTCGGCGTTTCGTACAGCGTCAGTGAAGACCTCGCGCTGGCGATTCAGGTGCCCTGGGTGCGCAAGGAGATCGAGCTCGGAAACCTTGCGCGACAGGAAGCCAGGGGTCTCGGCGACATCGACCTGAGCGCTCGCTGGGTTCTGTATCGCAGCGACGAAGGCGTCAGCGGGCGCCATCTGGCGGGCCTGCGCGGCGGCGTTCGTCTGCCGACGGCCGAGCAGATCAAGGACAGCGCAGGACAGCGTCTCGACATCGACGCCCAGCCGGATGCCGGCGCGACGGTTCCAAGCCTGGGCGCCTGGTACGGCTACTACCGCTTCCCGTGGTTCGCCACCGTTTCGGCGACCTACTTCAAGTACGGCGAGGGCCACCAGAACTTCCACGGCGGCGACGTCGGCCTGGTATCCGCGCTCGCGCAGTACGGGCTGACCACTTCGTTCGCGCTGCAGCTTGGAGTCGACGCCCGGCACACCGCGAAGAACGAGTTCTCCGGCGCTGCGGACCCGAACTCCGGCGGCACGCTGGCGATGGCATTCGTCGGTGTCGCCAACCGGTTCGGCGAAGACTTTCTGCTCAGCGCGGGCGTGCAACTGCCCATCATCAAAGACCTCAATGGCGCACAGACGGAAGACGCCAACTTTCGCATCGGCATCGCGTACGACTTCTGACGCCTGAAAAACAATCAAGGGATATGCAATGAACGCTACGACATTCAACACGCTGCGGGCCGGCGCCATCGCCTGCTTCGCCGTTCTGGGGCTCAATGCCTGCTCCGACACGGGTGAGCGCGAGGAAGGTATCTCGATCGCCATCAAGGCCACGCCGCTGGCCACGGCGCACACCCACGGCCATGACGCGGCGGATGCCGCCATCGCCAAGCACAGCGAGGCGGCGTACGCGACATTCCGCCGCAGCGACGGAGTGCGGATCGATCTGCAGCTCGGGCTGCTCAACCTGGTTCCCATCGAGCTGGAGGCTTGCCCTTCTTCCGCCGCCGCCAGACTGCTGCAGGTCGCCCGGCAGCTGAGTCCGATCGCCAGTGCGCAGGCCCACGCGGGCCACGACGGTGAGGCCCCCGAAGGCGCGATCAGCGTGACGCAGGGAGAGGACACTGATCTTGGCACCCTGATTGCCGCACCGGGCCGCTACTGCGCGCTGATCGTCGAACTGCAGCCGGGTGCCGCCGCGAAGAACATCGCCAAGCACGGCGATGAACTCGACGCCAGCCTGGCGGGGGCATCGATCAACGTGGCGCCCTGTTATTACCCGGCAACGGTCGGGCTGTCCGACGCCGAAGCCAATGCGGCGACCGCACACGCGTGCACGCAAGCGAAGTACACCGGTGAGGCGCGCCGTGTCCGGCTTCCGTTGATGACGCCGATCACGCTCGGAGCCGACCAGCGTGCTGCCGATCTGACGATCGCGGTCCGATTCGAAGAGTGGTTCGAAGGCGTGGACTTCGCCACCTTGAGCGGAAGCGCGACCCAGCAGGCCCGGGTCGCGGACAACGTGGCGGCATCGCTGCAACTGGTCTCGAATGCCGAAAACCTGGTCAACCTCGCATTCAAGATCGAGGTGGGCGGGCAGGAAGCCAAGTGCGGCGGCATCTACCACGGCCTGGGCAGCACCTCTCAAGCGCTGAGCATGCAGGGCTTTCGCTTCTACGCGAGCGAGTTCGCGCTCGAGAATGCGGCGGGCAGCGTGCCGGTGACCCTGGCCACCAAGCCGAACGGAACGGTCTATCAGGGCGCCGATGCGGGCGTCGTACTGCTGGGCCACGCGCAGGGCTGCGACAGCACCGTACCGGTTCGCAATCTGGCTTTGACCGGCACTGCGCCGGCCGGAGAGTACGAGCGCCTGTGCTTCACGCTGGGAGTTCCGTTCGAGCTGAATCACAGCGACGTCGCCACTGCGCCGACTCCCCTCAACGTCACCGGGCTCGGGTGGAACTGGCTGTACGGCCGCATGTTCCTGCGCTTCGATTCGCTGGTCGCAGGCGGCGGAGACGGCGGCGCTCACATGGAGATGGCCACCGCCAGCGTCGGCTCCAAGCATGGCGAGGGCGGGCACGAGCCCGAAGCAGAAGCCGAGACCCCCGAGCTGACGCAGAATTTCTTCGTGCACCTGGGCAGCACCGGGTGCAACAATGGGGCCAGCGAGTTCGGTGCCGCGCCGGACAGCGAGTGCGTCTATCCGAATCGCTCCCGCATCTGCCTGAGCTATCCGCAAATCGCCGCAGGGCATCCGATCGTGGCCGACATCGCGCCGGTGATCTCCGAACTCGACATCACGGTCAACACCGCCGACACGGCGCCGGGCTGCATGTCGTTCCCGGGCGATCCGGAATGCACGACCATCATTCCGAAGCTGGGGCTGGACTTCGCACTGTCGCCCGACAACTTGATCCCGCGTCGGGAACAAGCGCTGTTCACTGTCGGCGAATGAAGACCTCACTGCTCAAGATCGGCGGCCTCGCCGCCGCAGCGCTGCTCGTCAGCGCCTGCGGCGGTGGAGGTGGCGGCGACGAGTCTACGGTGGTGATCCCGCCGGAGGACTACGTGTTCGACCTGCCCGCCGGATTCCCCGCCCCCAAAGTGAGCGCTGACGCGCCTATTTCGCAGGCCAAGGTCGATCTCGGCCGGCACCTGTTCTACGACCCGCGCCTGGCGCTGACCGGCAACGGGAGTTGCGTGAGTTGCCATGAGCAGCGGCTGGCATTCACCGATGGCCGCGCCAGAGCGCTCGCGCCGGGAGGAAGCGCTCATCCAAGGAACTCCATGAGCCTGACCAACGCGGTTTACAACGCGAGGCAGAACTGGGCCAATCCGAATATCAGGACACTACGCGAGCAGGCGAGCCTGGTGCTCTTGAACCAGGATCCCGTCGAGCTCGGCTGGGCAGGACACGAGGTGGAGATTCTCGGCCGCTTCCGCGCCGACGGAGACTATGTGGCGCGTTTTGCCGCGGCATTTCCGGACCAGGCCGATCCCTACACCCTGAACAATGTCGCCATTGCGCTGGCCGCATTCACGGCGACCTTGATTTCAGGAGATTCGGATTACGATCGGCGGGTGTTGAGCGATGCCGCGCGGCGTGGCGAGGTGCTTTTCTTCTCCGAGCGCCTGGAGTGCAACCATTGCCACAACGGGTTCAACCTCGCCAACTCGGTGGTGCACGCCAACACCACGTTGGACAACATCGAGTACAAGAACAACGCGCTCTACAACATCCCAGGCCCTGCCAGCGGCTATCCGCTGGCTTCCGGAAACTATCCGGCAGGCAACCAGGGGCTCTACGGGTTCACGTTCAGAGCCGGTGACATGGGCCGCTTTCGTCCGCCCAGCCTTCGCAACATCGCGCTGACGGCACCGTACATGCACGACGGCTCGATCGCGACGCTACGAGAAGTCGTCGTCGATCATTACGCCAAGGGAGGACGCACGATTGCCGAAGGCCCGTATGCCGGAAACGGAGCGACGAGCCCCAGCAAAGATGCGCTCATGATCGGCTTCACGATCTCGGACGCCGAAACCGATGACTTGCTCGCGTTCTTCGACAGCCTGACCGACTGGCGCTTCATCTGCGATACCCGCTTCAGCGATCCGTTCGGCCATGTGCCGATGCATGAGCGCTGTGCCACGCACTGATTCCGGGCGGGCTGCACCCGTGCACGTCGACGGGCGCATCGTCGGCGGCTGTCGGGCCGCCTGTGTTCTCCGGCAGCGGGTTTTCGCCCTTGGCGCCCCATCTTGCGCGAGCGCATGTGCAGGGCGATTGCCCACGTGCCTGCCGAAGGCGACGCTGCAAGCGCGGGGCGCTCCATGGTCCCCGCGCTCGCAGGCTTCGAGAATCGACAGATGGCGATCGCGGAGCTGCGGCCGGCATCGGCGCCGGCTGCGCGAATCGCCTGGCGCGAGAGGGCATCGCGGTCGGCATCCGGGATATCGACGTGGAGCGCTGCGCCGACACCGTGGGGCGTCTCCAGGGCGCGGGCGGACGCGCGCTCGCCCCGGGAGCCGATATTTCGGAGCGCATGCAAGTCGAGCGAGCTGTATATCGGCTGCAAGCGATGCTCGGCCCCATAGATATTCTCGTGAACAACGCCGCGATCACGGCCTGCCATCCGTTTCTCGACATGACCGAGGCGCAGTGGGAGAGAAATCCTGCGGATCAACCTGACCGGCACCTTCATCGTGACGCCGCTCGTGCTGCCCGGCAGGGTCGCCGCTCAATGGGGCCGAATCATCGACATCGCTTCCTCGGCCGTGCAGGCCGGAGCGAAGAACATGGCGCACCACGCCGCGTGCAAGGGCGGGGTGATCGTGCTGACGCGCACGTTGGCGGTGGGGCTCGGGCCTGGTGGCATCACGGCAACGTGATCCTGCTGCGGTTCATCACCGGCACCATCATGTCCGAGCCTTCGTTTGCCGAGTCGCGCCAGCCGATGAATCCCGAGGCGCTCGCGCTAGCGGGCCCGATCCGGCGTGAAGGCCGGCCCGAAGACATCGCAGGCGCGGTGGCCTGGCTCGCGTCGGATGAGGCAGGCTTCGTCACCGGGCAGGTCATCGCGGTCAAGGGCGGCCGCGACATCTGAACCGGGGAATCCTGCCCAGGCCTCGTGAGCGGACGCGGCTCGCGACGAAGCGTCGCCGGGGACGTTCATAGCGAGCTGCAGAGATGCCCGCCGTCGACGACGATTTCCGATCCGGTCATGTAGGCGCCCGCGTCCGACGCGAGCAACAGCAGCGGGCCATCGAGGTGCTCGTACTGGCCGAAGCGGCGCACCGGAATGCGATTGCACAGCTTGATGCCCGCGTCGCTGGCGAGGAAATCGCTATTGAGCTCGGTGGCGACGTAGCCTGGTGCGAGGCTGTTGACGCGAATGTCGTAGCGCGCGAGTTCGAGCGCGAGCGCCTGCGTGAGATGCTTGAGCCCGGCCTTCGACGCGCAATACGGCGAGACGCCGCCGGCCGTGCGATTGGCGAGGATCGAAGTGACGTTGATGATGCTGCCGGGCTTGCGGGCCGCCGTGAGTCGCCTCGCGACTTCCTGCGCCACGATCCACGAGCCGGTCAGGTTGGTACCGACGATCGAGTTCCAGTCGTCGTCGCCGTAGTCGAGCGGACGCTTGGTATCCGAGACTCCCGCATTGTTCACGAGCACGTCGACGACGCCGACCTCCGAGGCGATGGTATCGAGCGCTGCGATGACGCTGTCGCGGCGGGCAACGTCGATCGACACCGCGAGCGCGCGTCCGCCGTCGGCGTTGATCTGCGCGACGACCTCGGCGAGCTTGTCGGCCCTGCGTGCTCCGGCCGCGACGATCGCTCCGGCGCGTGCCAGCGTCTGCGCGAAGTGGCGCCCGAGCCCGCTCGATGCGCCGGTGACGAGTGCGATGCGACCTTCGAGGCTGAACGTCGGAAGCGCAGAGGTCATGGCATGTCCTCAGTGCTGGGCCGCGAGCAGCTTGCGCGCGATGCTGTGCCGATGCACTTCGCTGGGGCCGTCGTAGATACGGAAGGAGCGGATGTCCCGGAAAATGCGCATGACCACGGGTTCACTGGTGACGCCGCGGCCACCGAGAATCTGCACGCTGCGATCGACGATGCGCCAGACCGCTTCGGACACCGCGACCTTGCTCATGCTCGATTCGAGATTGCCCTTGTGGCCCTGGTCGAGTACCCAGGCCGTGTGCCAGATCGACAGTCGCGAAGATTGAATGTCGAGCTCGTTGTCGGCGAGCTGAAAGCCGACGCCCTGGTGCTCGCCGAGCGTCTTGCCGAAAGCCTCGCGCTCGCGTGCATAGGCGAGCGCGGTGTCGTGCGCGCGACGTGCCTGGCCGAGCCAGCGCATGCAGTGCGTGAGTCGCGCGGGGGCGAGACGAACCTGCGCATAGCGAAAACCCTTGCCGATTTCGCCGAGCACGTCGCTCGCCGGCACGCGCAGGTTCTCGAAATGCAGTACGCCGTGGCCGCCCGCGAAGGCGGTGTCGAGCGAATCCATCAGGCGTTCGAGCCGAATGCCGGGCTTGTCCATGTCGGACAGGAACATCGTCGCCGATCCGTCTTCCATCTTCGCCATGATGATCGCGAAGCTCGCGCCTTCGGCGCCGGTGATGAACCACTTGGTGCCGTTGATGAGGTAGTCGTCACCGTCGCGAACGGCGGTGGTCTTGAGCATCGACGGATCGGCGCCGGCGCCGGGCGCTGGTTCGGTCATCGCAAAGCAGGAGCGGGCTCGGCCTTCGACGAGCGGCTTGAGCCAGCGCTCCTTCTGCGCATGCGTGGCGACCACTTCCATCAAGTGGATATTGCCTTCATCGGGCGCGTGGATGTTCAGCGCGGCAGGGCCCAGATGCGAGTAACCGGCTTCTTCGAAGACGATGGCCTTCTCGATGTGGGTCAGCCCGAGCCCGCCGAGCTCGGTCGAGGCATGCGGCGTGAGCAGGCCGGCCGCGCGCGCTCGGCTCACGAGTTCTTCGCGCAATGATTCGGTGATGCCGTGCGAGGTCTGCCGCGCATCGCCTTCGAGCGGAATCACGTCGTCGAGAATGAACCGGCGGGTGCGCTGCTGAAGATCGAGCAGCCTGGGGGAGAGCGAGAAGTCCATGATGGGATCGTGATGAGGTGAAATCAGAAGCGGCGCTGTGCCGCGATGTCCTGCGCGAATTCGAGCAGGCCTTCGGCCTGGCGCCGTTTCCGCTCGTCGCGGCCTACACCGCGAGCAAGACCGCCATCGAAGGTTTCTCGGCTTCTCTCGAACTCGAGATGAGGTCCGTCGTAATCGGCGTCAAACTCGTGGAGCCCGGTTATGGTCCTTCGACCCGTTTCACCGAAAACGGGCAGCAACGCATGCAAGGGCTGGTTCCCGAGGCGTATGCGCCGTTTGCCCGGAGCGCGTTTGCGGCGCTCGCCGTGAACAAGCAAACCACCGCGGCAGCGGATGTGGCGGAGGCGGTATGGCGCGCCGTGCACGACGTTTCGGGGCGGCTGCATTTTCCCGCGGGCGCCGATGCGCTTGCGCTGGCGAGTCGACGATCGACTTCGAACGAGACGGCCGTCTGAACTCGCCCGTGCGGTCAGTCTTCGGTCCGAACGCCAGTCTGGATTGAAGACGGTCGCCGGGCGTTAGGCATGCAGACAGGTGCGGCGGGCAACATCGGCGCTCACGAGTTCAATCATGAGGAAGCTGCCCGTACGTGACTCCAATCGTTCGCCCCCAGGATCGACAGGCGTGGCTCGATCGCCAGCGCCAGTTCAAGATGGCGCGATCGGCACACGCCTACGTGCGTGGCAACACCGCCAGGTTCTACGATTGGCTGACGCAGGTCGATACCGCGCGCCTGCCATCCGGGCCTCCGGTCTGGATCTGCGGTGACTGCCATAGTGGCAACATCGGCCCGGTCGGCGGCATCAGCGGTGACATCGAAATCCAGATCCGGGATCTGGACCAGACCGTCATCGGCAATCCGGCTCACGATCTGATTCGCCTGGGCCTGTCGCTGGCGATGGCGGCACGTGGTTCGGATCTCCCGGGCGTGACGACGGCGCAAATGCTGGAGCAACTGGTCGACGGCTACGAGGCCGCGCTGAGCGCCGACGGCGAGGACGAAAAGATGCAGCCGCCTGATGCCATACGCGTCGTCATGAAGGACGCGCTGAAGCGTCGCTGGAAGCATCTGGCGAGAGAGCGATTGAAAGCATCCAAGCCGCGCATCAGGCCGGGAGGCCGCTTCTGGCCCATTCTCAAGAAAGAACGCCATGCCATCGACGCGCTGTTCTCGACCGAGGCGGTCCGAACGCTGATCACGCGCCAATGCCATCGCGACGCCGACGCGCAGGTCGAAGTGCTCGACGCCGCATTCTGGGTGAAGGGCTGCAGTTCGCTGGGCAACCTTCGTTTCGCCGTCCTGGTACGCGTGGGCGGCGAGCTCGATGATCCCTACTGCATCATGGATATCAAGGAGGCCGTCAAGGCGGTTTGTCCTGGCTACGCGGATGCGCAAATGCCGAAAGGCCACGCGGATCGAGTCGTCGAAGGCGCCCGAAAGCTGTCTCCACATCTGGGCGAGCGCATGCTGTCCGCACAGTTCCTGGACCGCGACGTATTCGTGCGCGAGCTGTTTCCACAGGATCTCAAGTTCGATCTCGACAGGCTGACTCAGAGCGAGGCCGGGTTGATTGCGGGCTATCTCGGCGGCGTCGTGGGGCGCGCTCATGGTCGCCAGATGGACGCCTCGACGCGAAGCCGGTGGCGCAGCGAGTTGAGTCGAAACTGGTCGCGCACGCTCGAGGCGCCGTCGTGGCTGTGGACCAGCGTGGTAGAACTCGTCGCCACCCATGAAGTGGGCTATCTGACCCACTGCCGGAAGTTCGCCGTCGAGCGAGCCGGATCCTGAGTCCGCAAGACCGCGGCTTCCGTGACCGGTGTTGCGAGGCACGAGGGCGACGCTCGTATCCCCTCCTTATTTATATAGACATAAATCCCGGTGGCTGGACAGGAGGGGGTGCGCCGTCCGGGCGATCGCGGGCGCGCACCTTAAAAGGTGTGCTCATTAGGTGCGATCGGTATCGGCAGGCTCCAAAAGTGGGCACGGCAGCTTCGATCGAGCCCGTCGTCTGAGGCAGGAATCCGGTCTCAGGCAGTCTCGCGACGCCGGACTTAAGTAGAAGAACGTAGAACCTCCCGGCGATTCGTGCGGGCAATGTCATCGGAAGGCTCCGGAACATTGCCTTTTCTTTATGAATAGACTTTTGGCACTTCTTTTGTATAGAAGAAATGGACGCCGCAGACCGTGCTGTTTCGGTTCGAGGGAAGGCGACAGCGCGGCGCTCTCCAAAGTGCCATCGGCTGCTCGCTTCGACCCTCTGGCGGTACGCACTTTTCTTAGGGAGGGAGTCGAGCTCAATGGTTCCGGTCAATTCGAAGTTGTTGAAGCAGGGCGGTGGGTCGCTCGTGGCGGGCTTGCTGGGAGTGGCATCGCTTTCGGTGCCGCAGTCGGCGCTGGCGCAGTCGGCGCCCGCGGAAAGCGAGGCGGTCGAGGTTGCCCAGGCGGCGGCGCCGGCTGCCGCCACCGCCGCGGAATCCACGGCGGCGATAGAAGAAGTGGTGATCACCGGTACGCGCGTCGTGCGCGACGGTTACCAGGCGCCGACTCCGGTCAGCGTGATCGGCGTCGAGCAGATGCAATCGTTCGCCTCGCCGAACATCGCCGATGCCGTGCGCACGCTGCCGGCCATTTCGTCGGGCTCCTCGCCGACGACCTCGGTCTCCACGGCCAGTACCGGCAACTCCAACATCAACGCGCTCAACCTGCGCTCGCTCGGCGAGAACCGCACGCTGGTGCTCGTCGATGGCCAGCGCTCGGTGGCCTCGTCGCTGTCCGGCCTGGTCGACGTCAACCTGATCCCGCAGGATCTCGTGCAGCGTGTCGAAGTGGTCACCGGCGGTGCGTCCGCGCAGTACGGTTCCGATGCGCTCGGCGGTGTCGTGAACTTCGTGCTCGACAAGAAGTTCACCGGGCTCAAGACCAACACGCAGTACGGCGCGACCACGCATGGCGATGGTGACAACGCGCTGGCCAGCCTCACCTACGGCACGCCGTTCGGCGAAGGTCGCGGTCACTTCATCTTCAGTGGCAGCTACCGCTGGCAGGACGTGATTCCGGTCAACACGCGTGACTGGAACCTCGAAGGCTGGCAGTTCATGAACAACCCGACCTACAGCGTCGGCGGAGTCTTGACGGGCCAGCCGCAGCGCCTGTTGCTGGACCGGGTGTCGTGCAGCACCTGTATCGCGGGCGGCATCATCGTCGGTGGACAGCAGCTGTACACCAATGCGCAAGGTCAAATCCTTCGTCGCAACGTCCAGACCTCCCTGCGCGGCACGGCCTGGGGCCAGGGTGGCATGCCCTACCAGTTCGAGTTCGGCGACCTGGTGTCCGACCCCGACATGCGCGGTGGCGACTGGCAATCCACGCAGGTTCGCGGATCTCCCGCCGGCACCAGCCTGAGCGGCGGTTCGCGCACGGCCAGCCTGTTCACGCGTGGTTCGTGGGCGCTCACGGACAGCATCAACGTGTTCGCACAGGCCGCCTATGCGCGCGACAACGCGTTCCTGAGCGACGAGATCAAGTCGGTCATGGCGGCGCAGAGTCTGGACTTTATCCGCATCGGTTCGCAGCATCCCGACATCCCGATCACCCAGCCGACCAATACGCGTGAAGTGACGCGCCTGGTGCTCGGGGCCGACGGCAAGTTCGGCGATGGCTGGAGCTGGGATGCCTACTACCAGCACGGCATCTCCAAGCTCGAGAACGTGGCGAAGTACATCACCGCCAATGCCAACATGACGCGGGCCTACGATGCGGTCTACAACGCCAACGGCGCCATCGTCTGCCGCTCGACGCGCGATGTCGATCCCAACAACGGTTGCAAGCCGTACAACCCGATGGGCTTCGGCGTGAACACGCAGCAGGCCATCGACTACGTCACCGGCGACGGCCAGCAGATGTGGCGCGAGCAGCAGCTGACGCAGAACGTCGCGGCCTTCGCCGTCAGCGGTTCGCCGTTCTCGACCTGGGCCGGTGAAGTTTCGGTCGCCACCGGTATCGAATGGCGTCAGGAAGAGGTCGGCAAGGGCAAGAACGACGCGATCTCCAACACCGGCCCGGCTGGCGGCTGGTGGGTCGGCGGTTACCGTCCCTCCAAGGGTGGCTATACCGTTCGCGAAGCCTTCGTCGAAACCGTGGTGCCGGTGCTCAAGGACCTGCCGCTGTTCCAGTACGTCGATCTGAGCGGTGCGGTGCGTGCGACCGACTACAGCACCTCGGGCAACGTCGAAACCTGGAAGGTGGGCCTCAACTGGACGCTGATCGACGATCTGCGCTTCCGTGGCTCGCTGTCGCATGACATCCGCGCTCCGAACCTCGAAGAGCTGTACAGCAACGGCAGCGGCGGCGCGCCGGCCATCACCAACCCGTGGATCCTGGACAACGGCGCTCCGATCACCGAGTCGATCTCGTCGCCGCGTATCGGCAACCCGGAGCTGACGCCGGAAATCGCCGACAGCTACGGCCTGGGCTTCGTGCTGTCGCCGCGCTTCCTGCCGGGCTTCAACTTCTCGGTGGACTACTGGCACATCGACATCGAGGATTCCATCGGCTTGCCGACCACGCAGGACATCATCAACGGCTGCTTCAACGGCCAGACCGATTTCTGCTCGGCCATCAGCTTCGCCGACGGCTCGCGCAACATCCTCGCGGTCAACCGCACGCCGTTCAACTACACCTCGCAGGTGGCCAGCGGCATCGATCTCGAGGCCAGCTACGTGTTCGACCCGAGCGCGATCATCGCGAGCATCCCGGGCACGGTGCAGCTGCGTGCGATGGCGACCAACTACCGCAAGAACGCGACGACGATCAATGGCGTGGTCAATGACACCGCCGGCGAGAACACCTCGGTCGGCCCGCCGAACTGGAAGTGGAATGCCTCCGTCAACTACTCGCTCGAGAACATCCGTGCCTCGGTGATGGCGCGTGGCATCAGCGCCGGTGTCTACGACAACGACTGGATCGTCTGCAGCAGCAACTGCCCGGCGTCGGATCCGAAGTTCGTGACGGTCAGCGACAACCGCATCCCGTCGGCGATCTTCTGGGATACGTCGTTCACCTACGGCTTCGACTACGGCAGCAGCAAGATCGAGGCTTACCTCAACATGCGCAACGTGTTCGACCGCGATCCGCCGATCGTCGCGGCTGCCCCGGGTGGCTTCAGCTACACGATCGCCCCGGCCAACGCGCAGCTCTACGATGTGCTCGGCCGCACCTTCACGGTCGGCTTCCGTACCAGCTTCTGAGTGATGCGGTCCTGACGGATGCAGGTGGCGAAGGCCGCCTGCATCCGGCTCTTTTGTGCTTGCGCGGACGCATCATGCGTTTGCGCCGCTACCGAGAAACGCTTGTTATGAGACGCTCGACGATCCGATCGACACTGTGTTGGCTGGCGCTGATGCTGGCGCCCCTGAATGTGCAGGCCGCTGCGCCCGCGGCGGAAAAAGTGCCCGAGTACGCACTCGACCCGACCTGGCCCAAGCTGCCGCTGCCGAACCACTGGGCGCTCGGCCTCATCAACGGCATCCACGTCGATGCCAAGAATCATCTGTGGCTGTATCACAGCCCCGAACTCGTTCCCAAATACGCGCTCGGCGCAGCGCAGACTCCGCCGACCGGCAAGTGCTGCGTGGCGGCGCCGGCGATCATCGAGTTCGACGAAGCCGGCAACGTCGTGCGCGCCTGGGGCGGCCCCGAAGACGCCAAGAAGCAAGGCTACGACTGGCCGTCGGCCGGTCACGGCCTGTATGTCGATTACAAGGGCAACATCTGGATCGGCGGCAGCCAGACGCGCGTCGGCGCCGACGGCAGCCAACCCGACGGCCTGTATCTGAAGTTCAGTCCGGATGGAAAATTCCTGCTGCAGATCGGCGGCCCTGGACCATCCAAGGGCAGCCTGGATACGACGCAGCTCAGCGGCGCCGCGGCCGTCGACGTCGACCCGGTGACCAACGAAGTCTTCATCGCCGATGGCTACGGCAATCACCGCGTGATCGTGTTCGATGCGGACACCGGCAAGTTCAAGCGCCAGTGGGGCGCTTACGGCAAGCCGCCGACCGACGAGAAACTGCCGCGCTACGACGGCGGCCCCGAGCTGCCCAAGCAGTTCAATCTCGTGCACTGCATCCGCAGTGCGAAAGACGGTTTGCTGTATGTCTGCGATCGCCTCAACAACCGTCTGCAGGTGTTCAAGAAGGACGGCACTTTCGTGGCCGAACAAGTCTACGAGCCGATGACCAAGGGTTCGGGCTCGGTCGGCAACGTCAGCATGTGGCCGGATGCGAAGAACACTTTCATGGTCATGAACGATCCGGGCAACTTCGAGACGGTGATCCTGCGTCGCTCCGACCTCAAGGAGCTCAGCCGCTTCGGTCACTACGGCACTTATGCCGGCGAGTATCAGCGCAACCATCAGATGGAATTCGACCTCAAGGGCAACATCTTCACGTCGGAGGATTTCCGCGTGCAGAAGCTCAAGATCGTCAACGGCGTCAAGCCCTGAGACGGCGCTAGTCCACGCGCCCCGAATGGTCATCGGCGATCCGATGGCCATTCGGGGTCGCGCTACCGATCCCAATTCATCCAGGCAAGCCCAGGCCGCTCCTGCATCGGGCCGCTGCCCTGCTGCCGCACTGCGCCTCTCATGCGTCGGCACGCATTCGCTTCAACCGTCGTGGCCGGCGCCATGGCGTTCCCAAACCGACTCAGCAAGAAAGAGCGGAGAAAATAGTGAAAGTCGAAGAACCCGGCTCGCCTCAGGCCGAGCCGTACTACAACCCGCATGTCGCCGCTCTGCCCAAGTACAACGCAGGGCTCAATCTCGCCGCCGCCAAGGCGGTCAGCGGGCTCGATCAGATCGCGCGACTGGCGAGCAACGAGAATCCGCATGGTTGTTCGCCGGCCGTGAGCCGCGTGCTCAGCGACGGCAGCGTGGAGTTCTGGCGCTATTCGGATCCCAACTGCGAACTGTTGCGAGCGACCCTGGCGGCCAGGCTCGAGGTCGACGCGAACGAGATCGTGATCGGCAACGGCTCCGAGGAAATGATCGCCGCGGCCTCGCGCGCCTTCCTGACCGAAGGCGCGAGCGCCTTGACTGTCGCTCCGTGCTTCGGCCTGCACGAGATCGAGCCGCTCGCGGTCGGTGCGAGCGTGATCAAGGTGCCGATGACGGCGGACTTCGATTTCGACGTTCCCGCCATCGCAGCGGCCTTGTCGAGCGGGCCGAACATTTTCTTCCTGCCGTCGCCGTGGAATCCGGTCGGTGCGGCGCTCGATCACGCAGGGCTCGCACGCGTGATCGAAGCCACGCCGAAGACGAGCTTGTTCGTGCTCGACGAGGCCTATCACGAGTTCGTATCCGACGCGATTCCCGATGGCCTGGCGATGCTCAAGAAGGCGCAGCGCCCGTACATCGTGCTGCGCACTTTCTCCAAGGCGTTCGGGCTCGCCGGGCTGCGAGTCGGTTATGCGGTTTGCTCGAGTATCAAGATCGCCAAGATGCTCTCGGCCGCCAAGACGCCGTTCAACGTCAACGCCGTCGCGCAGGCCGCGGCGGTCGCCGCGCTCGGCGACGAAGCCTGGATGCGCGAAGCCGTCTCCAGGATTCGCGTGGAGCGTGATCGCGTTGCGGCCGCGCTGGGCGCCATGGGCCTGCGCGTGGCGCGATCGGAGGGCAATTTCCTGTTCTTCGATTCGGGCCGCGACAGCGCGGAACTCGCGATCGATCTGCTCAGGGCCGGCGTGGTGGTGAAGCCCTGGCTCGAGCCGAGCTATCGGACTTTCGTGCGGGCATCGATCGGCACGGCGGCCGAGAACGACCAGCTGCTGGCCGCGCTGTCGGCCATCCTGCAGGCCTAGCCCTGATGGCTCAGGGCTTGATGCGGTAAAGCTCGATCAGGCAAACGGACGCGGCGGCCGTCGCCCTCGCGTCCGAGCGCAGCTCGAACAGGGCCGTGGTTTGGCTGAGCAGCAGGCAATCCCAGGTATCGAGCGCGATCTCGGGATCGTTCGCGAGCCTGCAGCGGACATTGCCTTGCTCGCAGAACAGCAGCGTCCAGCTCGCCATCGAGCCGACCGAGATCGGCCGTGGCTCCAGCGGTAGCCGACGGACGCTGTGGCGATAGCGCTCGCGGCGCGACATCACGTTCAGATCGGTGATCGCGCCGTCGAGGAGCCGCGCCTGCAGCGGCCTGTCCGCCGCGAACTCGAACGGAGCGCTCGTCGGCGTGACGGTCCTGATGCCGCCACCGGAGCCGAAATCGAGTTCCATCCCAGCGCCTTCGAGCACGCACAGCGTGCGATCGATGCCGGGGAAGGATGAGAACGGGCCGTTCTGTGCGACCACGGCCATGCTGACGCGCCACTCGAGCGTGTCCAGGCTCGCGGCGGACGGAAAGATCGCGATCTCGCGCGTCTCTCCGCCGCCGTTCTTCCAGGGCATGCGCGCATAGGACTTCGCGCGCAGAACCTTGAAGCGATCCGGGCTTGCGTGCATCAGTCGGTGATGCCCGGAAGATCCAGTCCGCGCGTGCGTGCGCAGTCGATCGCGATGTCGTAGCCGGCATCGGCATGACGCATGACGCCGGTACCCGGATCGTTCCAGAGCACGCGGGCGAGGCGCGCATCGGCTTCGGCGGTTCCGTCGCAGACGATGACCATGCCCGAATGCTGCGAGAAGCCCATGCCGACGCCGCCGCCGTGATGCAGCGAAACCCAGGTCGCGCCCGATGCGGTGTTGAGCAGCGCGTTGAGCAGCGGCCAGTCGGAAACCGCATCCGAGCCGTCCTGCATCGCCTCGGTTTCGCGATTCGGCGAAGACACCGAGCCCGAGTCGAGATGATCGCGGCCGATCACGATCGGCGCCTTGAGTTCGCCCGAGGCGACCATCTGGTTGAACGCGCGGCCCAGGCGATCGCGATCGCCGAGACCGACCCAGCAGATGCGCGCGGGCAGGCCCTGGAAGTGAATGCGCTCGCGCGCCATGTCGAGCCAGTTGTGCAGATGCTTGTCGTCCGGAATCAGCTCCTTGACCTTCTGATCGGTCTTGTAGATGTCTTCCGGATCGCCGGACAGCGCAGCCCAGCGGAACGGGCCGACGCCACGGCAGAACAGCGGGCGAATGTAGGCCGGAACGAAGCCCGGAAACGCGAAGGCATCGGCAACGCCGCGATCGAGCGCGACCTGGCGAATGTTGTTGCCGTAGTCGAAGGTCGGAATGCCCTGCTTGTGGAACTCGAGCATCGCCTTGACGTGCACGGCCATCGAATCCTTCGCAGCCTCGGCGACGGCTTTCGGATCGCTTGCGCGCTTCGACTCCCATTCCTCGACCGTCCAGCCGAGCGGCAGGTAGCCGTTGACCGGGTCGTGAGCCGAGGTCTGGTCGGTGACCGCATCGGGCTTCACGCCGCGCTTGAGCAGCTCGGGCAGCACTTCGGCCGCGTTGCCGCGCAATGCGACCGACAGCGCCTTGCCCGTGCGCTTGCAGTCTTCGAGGATCGCGAGCGCCTCGTCGAGATCCTTGGCGCAGACGTCGACGTAGCCCGTGCGCAAGCGGAAATCGATGCTCGATTGACGGCATTCGATGGCCAGGCAGCTCGCGCCGGCCATGGTCGCGGCGAGCGTCTGCGCGCCGCCCATGCCGCCGAGGCCGGCGGTCAGGATCCAGCGGCCCTTGAGGCTGCCTTCGTAATGGCGGCGGCCCATTTCGACGAAGGTTTCGTAAGTGCCCTGCACGATGCCCTGCGAGCCGATGTAGATCCACGAGCCGGCGGTCATCTGGCCGTACATCATCAAGCCCTTCTTATCGAGCTCGCTGAAGTGCTCCCAATTGGCCCAGTGCGGCACCAGGTTGGAGTTGGCGATCAGCACGCGCGGCGCATCGCGGTGCGTGCGGAACACGCCGACCGGCTTGCCCGATTGCACGAGCAGGGTCTGGTCATCCTCGAGCCGCTGCAGGGCGGCGACGATGCGATCGTAGCTGTCCCAATCGCGTGCGGCGCGGCCGATGCCGCCATAGACGACGAGCTCTTCCGGCCGCTCGGCGACGTCCGGGTCGAGATTGTTCATGAGCATGCGCAGCGGCGCTTCGGTGAGCCAGCTCTTGGCGCTCAGCGTGCTGCCGTGCGCTGCACGGATGGTGCGGGTCTTGTCGATTCGACGCATTCGGAATACCTAGAAGTTCAGGCTTGAGGGCTTTGTGCGAACTCGATGCAGCGCGAGAGCACGGTATGCAGGACGGAGCGCAGCGGCGCTGCGAACTCCGCGTCGTAGGGTGTCGGCCAGTTGTCGGAGGACACGGCGCCGATGGGTTCTTCGATGTAGCCGCGGCAGGCCAGCTCCATCTGCAGCGCATGAACGCCATCCTGCGGGCGACCGTAGTGGCGCGTGATGTAGCCGCCCTTGAAACGGCCGTTGAGCACGTGGCTGTAGCCGGAGCTCGCACAGGCGCCTTGTGCTGCGATGCTCAGCGCCGGATCGCAGGACTGGCCGCTGTTGCTGCCGAGATTGAACTGCGGCAGTTCGCTCTCGAACAGGCGCGGAATGCGCGAGCGGATCGAATGGCAATCGTAGATGACCACGCGCGCATGCAGCTGGCGCAGGCGCGCAAGCTCTTCGCGCAAGGCGGCGTGATACGGATCGAAGTAGCGTGCGCGGCGATCGTCGATCTCGGCCGTACTCAGCGGCGTGGCGTCGCGATAGAGCGGCTCACCATCGAAGGTCGTGCTCGGACACAGCTCGGTGGTCGCCATGCCTGGATAGAGCGAGATTCCCGATGGGTCGCGATTGACGTCGATGACGCTGCGCGAAACCGTGGTGCGCACGATCGTCGCACCGAGCGCCGTCGCGAACGAATACAGATCGCCGATCCACCAGTCCGCATCCTTGCGCGCGAGCCAGGGCGAAACGAAGCGTGATTCGACTTCGCGCAGGTCGGTGCCGGAATGCGGAATGCTCAGCAGCAGCGGCGCATCGCCGCGCGTGACGGACAGCCAGTCGCTCATGTCGCTCAACGAGCCTCCGGCAGGACCTGCGGCAGTCGAACGCCGACCGCGTTGGCGATCGCACCGCTGCGCACGAGCGCGGTCGCATTCTCCATGTCCGGATACAGGTAGCGATCGTCTTCGAGCGTGGCGACGCGCTCGCGCAGCGCCGAGCGCGCCGCTTCGAGCGGCGAACTCGACTTCAGCGGCGCGCGGAAGTCGCAACCCTGCGCGGCCATCAGCAATTCGATCGCGATGACCGCGGTGGCGTTCTCGACCATCGGCAGCAGGCGGCGCGCGCCGTGCGCGGCCATCGACACGTGGTCCTCCTGGTTCGCCGAAGTCGGAATCGAATCGACGCTCGCCGGGTAGGCGCGCTGCTTGTTCTCGGAGACCAGCGCGGCCGCGGTGACCTGCGGAATCATGAAGCCCGAGTTCAGGCCCGGACGCGGCGTCAGGAACGCCGGCAGGCCGGAAATGCCCGGATCGATCAGCATGGCGATGCGGCGTTCGGCGAGCGAGCCGATTTCGCAGACCGCGATCGCGATCATGTCGGCGGCGAAGGCGACCGGTTCGGCGTGGAAGTTGCCGCCCGACAGCGCTTCGTCGTTCTCGGTGAAGATCAATGGATTATCGGAAACGCCGTTGGCCTCGGTTGCGAGGAAACTGGCGGCATTGCGCAGCAGATCGAGGCAGGCGCCCATCACCTGTGGCTGGCAGCGCAGGCAGTAGGGGTCCTGCACGCGATCGTCGTCGACCAGGTGCGAGGCGCGCAGCGCGCTGCCGGCCATCAGTTCGCGCAGGGCTTCGGCCGCCTCGATCTGGCCTTGATGACGGCGCAGCGCATGGATGCGCGGATCGAACGGCGTGTCGGTGCCGCGCGCGGCGTCGGTGGTCAGCGCGCCGGTGACCAGCGCGCTCTGGTAGAGCACCTCGGCTTCGAACAGGGCGGCGAGGCCGACGGCGGTCGAGAATTGCGTTCCGTTCAGCAGCGCAAGGCCTTCCTTGGGCCCGAGCGTGAGCGGCTGCAGGCCGGCGAGCGCCAGGCCTTCGACGGCCGGCAAGCGGCCCGAGGGCGTGTCCACTTCACCGACGCCGATCATCGCCGCGGTCATGTGCGCGAGCGGAGCGAGGTCGCCCGAAGCGCCGACCGAACCTTGCGCCGGAACCACCGGAATGATGTTCGCGGACAGCATGGTCTCGAGAAAATCGAGCGTGATCGGGCGTATGCCCGAAGCGCCCTGGCCGAGGCTGGCGAGCTTCAGCGCCATCATCAGGCGCGTGATGTGGGTCGGCAGCGGCGCGCCGGTGCCGGCCGCGTGCGAGAGCACGATGTTCTGCTGCAGCCGTTCGAGATCGGCGTTCTCGATGCGCACCGAAGCGAGCTTGCCGAAGCCCGTGTTGATGCCGTAGACCGGCTCGCCGCGCGCCAGGATGCGCGCGATCGCCGCGGCGCCGTTTTCGATTGCGCTGCGGCAGGAAGCATCGAGCCTCGGTACCGCGCCGCGATAAATCTCGCGCCAGTCCCCGAGCGTCGTCGAGCCAGGCTTGAGTACGATCGCGATCATTGTCCCCTCCAGATGCGGGAATGTAGTGGGTTGAAACCAATCCGGTAGACGAGTTCCGCCGGATCCTGAATGTTCCAGATGGCGAAGTCGGCGAACTTGCCGGCTTCGAGCGTGCCGATGTCCTGCTGCATGCCGAGCGCGTGAGCCGCGGCGCGGGTCGTGCCGACCAGGCACTCTTCGACGGTGAGCCGGAACTGCGTCGCCGCCATGTTCATCGCCAGCAGCAGCGAGGTCATCGGGGAAGTGCCGGGGTTGCAGTCGGTGGCGACCGCGATCCGCGCGCCGTGGCGACGCAGCAACTCGACCGGAGGCAGCTGCTTCTCGCGCAGGAAATAGAAGGCGCCCGGCAGCAGGACGGCGACGGTGCCCGCACGCGCCAGCGCTTCGACGCCGGCCTCGTCGGTGTACTCGATGTGGTCTGCCGACAGTGCCGAATACCGTGCGGCCAACGCAGCACCGCCGAGATTGCTGAGCTGATCCGCATGCAGGCGCACGCGAACGCCGAGTGCGGCCGCGGCGTCGAACACGCGTCCGATCTGAGCCGGCGAGAACGCGATGCCCTCGCAGAATCCATCGACCGAATCGACGAGACCATCGGCAGCCAATGCGGGCAACATCTGCTGGGTTACGGCCTCGATGTAGGCATCGGCATTGCCGGCCATTTCGGGCGGTACCGCATGTGCGCCGAGAAAAGTCGTGTGCACATGAACGGGGCGCAATGTGGCGAGCTTGCGTGCCGCGCCGAGCATGCGACGTTCGGATTCGAGGTCCAGTCCGTAACCCGATTTGATCTCGATCGTGGTGACGCCCTCCGCGATCAATGCATCGAGTCGCGGCAAGGCCTGCTCGATCAGCTGATCGATGCTCGCTGCACGCGTAGCGCGCAGGGTCGACAGAATGCCGCCGCCCGCTGCGGCGATCTCCTGATACGAGGCGCCGTTCAGGCGCATCTCGAATTCCTTCGCTCGATTGCCGGCGTGCACGAGATGCGTGTGGCAATCGATCAGGCCGGGAGTAATCCAGCGTCCTTCGCAATCGAGGGTCTCGCAGGCGCTGGCGTCGAAGGCGGGAAGATCGCTCTCGGCGCCTGCATGCACGATGCGATCGCCACGCACCAGGATCGCAGCCTTGGAAGTGACGTCTGCAGGGGCGCCGATGCCACTCGCCATCGTGGCGAGCCTGGCATTGCGCCACAGGCGCAAGGAGCTTTGATCTGGTGTTGCGGAAGGCATGAAGTTTGAAGAGCGGTTGCGCATACTGTCCGATGTGCGGTTAATGTATAGTCATAATAACTTTCAACGCAAGATCCATCCCAGGTTTCACTGAAGTCTTTCACCGAGGTTCGAGAACATGACGGTTCTTTATGTCGAGCAACTGTTGACGACGGATGGTTGGCAGCAATCCGCTCGCGTGCATCTGCAGGGCGAGCGCATCGCGAAGATCGAGGCGGACGCGGCGATGCAGCTCGGCGACGAGCGCCATGCCGTCGTCGTCCCGGCGATGTCGAACCTGCACAGTCATGCGTTTCAGCGCGGCATGGCGGGGCTCGCGGAGGCGCGCGGCCCGAGCACGGACGATTTCTGGAGCTGGCGCGAAACCATGTACCGCTTCGCTTCGCGCATGACGCCCGATCAGTTGCAGGCGGTTGCCGCGCAGGCCTATGTCGAGATGCTCGAGGCCGGTTATTGCCGCGTCGGCGAGTTCCACTATCTGCATCACGACGCCGATGCACGCCCGTTCGCCGATCCGGCTGAAATGGCCGGGCGCATCGCCGCGGCTGCGGGCGAGACGGGCATTTCGCTGACGCTGTTGCCGGTGTTCTACGCGCATGCGTCGTTCGGCGGTCGGCCGCCGAACGCCATCCAGCGCCGCTTCGTGCATGGACTCGATGACTATCAGCGCTTGATCGAGCGCTGCAAGGAGCTGCTGAGCCATCAGTCGGGGAGCGTGCTCGGGGTGGCTCCGCACAGTCTTCGGGCAGTGACCCCGGACGAACTCACCGAAGTGGTGCAACTGCTGCCGGAATCGCCGGTGCACATTCACATCGCCGAGCAGCTCAGTGAAGTGCGCGACTGCATCGCATGGTCCGGACTTCGTCCGGTGCAATGGCTGCTCGACAATATCGAGGTGGACGCGCGCTGGTGTCTGGTGCACGCGACGCATGTCGACGAGGCCGAGATCATCGGCATCGCGCGCAGCGGGGCCATCGTCGGTTTATGCCCGATCACCGAGGCGAACCTGGGCGACGGCATCTTTCCGGCGACCGAATTCCTGGCTGCCGGCGGGCAATTCGGGATCGGCACGGACTCCAACGTCTGCATCGGCGTGGCCGGCGAACTCTCGCTTCTGGAGTACACTCAGCGCCTCTCTCGCAAGGTCCGCAACGTGATTGGGCTGCGGACGCATTCGACCGGCATGGCCCTGTTTCAGCGCGCGCTGTCCGGCGGCGCGTCGGCGCTCGGTGATGTCGACGCCGGCATCGCAGAGGGTAATATTGCGAATCTTGTGAGTTTGGCGGCGGATGAGCCGGCCATGATCTGCCGTAGGGGGGATGCCTTGATCGACTCGTGGTTGTTCGCGGGCGTCGGCGGCATCGTGGATTGTGTCTGGGTCAGGGCCAGCAAGCAGGTCGAACAGGGGCGACACCGTCGACGCGAGTCGATCAGGCGTGCTTATCACCAAGCGATGAAGGAGTTGTGTGCTTGAAGGAAAATGGGGGACGGCCAGTCGTCAGGAAAATGCAGCCGGTTTCAGCTCGAAAGGGCACGCGCTCCGGGCAGGTTCTGACGTCGTTGCACCAGCGCATCCTTGCGGATATCCAGGGCAACATTCTGTCGGGCCGGTGGGAGCCGGGACGTCGGATCCCGGTCGAACATGAGTTGATGCAGCAGTACCGCTGTTCGCGCATGACGGTGAACAAGGCGCTGACGCAACTCGCTCGCGCCGGTGTCATCGAGCGGCATCGCAAGGTGGGCAGTTTCGTCAGCACGCCGCAGTCGCAATCGGCCGTGCTGTCGATTCAGGACATCAAGAACGAGGTCGTCGCGCTCGGCCTGCCGTATCGGTTCGAAGTGGTCGAACGCCGCAAGCGTCGTTCGACGCGCGATGACCGCGCCCTGCTGCATGCGGACGAAGTGGTGCCGGTGCTCGAACTCACCTGCCGTCACTTCGCCAAGGATCAGCCGTTCTGCGACGAGTACCGGCTCATCAACCTGCAGGCAGTGGCCGATGCGGCTTCCGAGGACTTTTCCGCAATTTCGCCGGGCGCCTGGCTACTGCGTCAGGTGCCCTGGGCGGTGGCCGAACATCGCATACGGGCCTCGGGGTCCACGCCGGAGGTTTCGGCGCGCCTCAAGATCAAGGTCGGCACTCCGTGCCTGATCGTGGAGCGCACCACCCGCACCGTGGCCTCGCCGATCACCTTCGTGCGATTGACGTATCCGGGCGCGCTGCACGAGCTGGTCGCGACGTTCACGACGCTGAGCTCCGAGACGCCTTGATCCTCGCGCGCTGCGTTCAAGCGCGTTTCGAGGGCGGCATTTCCGAGCCTGCCGACAGCTCCTGCTGCTGGCGGCCCGCGGCGATCAGGGCATTGCGGAAGTCGGCGCAGATCGGCCTGTCGAGCGTGTCGCGCTCCCAGGCCAGGAAATAGGATTCGGGCAGGTTCAGCGGCCGGTTCACGGGCACGGCGAGGCGGCCGCGGCGCACGTGTTCGGCGATGATCGACACCTGCCCGAGCACGAATCCGCCGCCGTCCTGCGCGGCGTCGATCGCGGCCCCGGCGAGCGAGAACGTCAGCTGACTCGACTGACGCGGAGGCGACAGCCCCACGGACCAGGCCCAGTCGGCCCACGACGGCGGCGGGCGATGGCGGTTCTCCCAGGCGATTTCGATCAGGGGATGCGAAAGCACGTCGCCCTCGCTTTTCACCGGATGGTCGCGCAGGAATTCGGGCGAGCACGCGGGAACCACCGCATCGCGGAACAGCTCGGAGAAGCGATCGTAGCGACGCGCATCGGTGCCGTAGCAAAGCCGGAAGTCGATGCTTTCGTCGAGCAGCGCCGGCTCGCGTTCCGAGCCGATCATGCGCAGGCTGACCGCCGGGTTCGCTGAACTCCATTGCAGTATCGGCCGCTGCAGCCAGATGGCGAGCGACGGCGGCGCGCTGATGGCGATGCCCGTTCTGGCGCGCGCGATCTGCAGCCGATGCTGTCCGCGCCGCAGCTCGTCGAAGGCCGTACGTACTTGTTCGTAGTAGATACGGCCCCACGAGGTCAGTGTCAGCGAGCGGCCGTCGCGCTTCAGCAATTTGACGCCGAGCTCATGCTCGATCTTGTGCAACTGCTGGCTGATCGCCCCAGAAGAGACGCCGAGCTCATCGGCGGCCGCGGCGACGCTCCCGCATCGGACGATGGCTTCGAATGCCTGTATGGCGCGCACCGGCGGCAGCATCGCCACCGTCGTATCCGAAGGGTCTCGAGGAGGGCTGGACATGGCGTGCAAGTCGCTGATGGGTGGCGCGGCGGGAAAGGGAAACCTTGGCGATGTCTTCGCTTGGGAAATTTAATGTACAGTCAAAAAGATTTGTTTGTATAGACTAAAACGGGCTTGGAAATTGCAGATGGAAGCGCCGGGCGGTTTGCGCCCGGTAAGGGAGTTGCGAATGTTCGTGGTAAAGCTTGCTCCTCGCTTCGTCCTGGGCTTGTCGCTCTGGGCGTTGCTGTCTTCCGCAAGAGCGGAGCCGCAGGTCGATCGGGGCGAGTATCTGGTTCGCGCAGCCAATTGCGTCAGCTGCCATACGACTCCGGGCGGCGCCGTGTTCGCCGGCGGCGTGCCGTTCGCGACCGACTTCGGCACGATCTATTCGACCAACATCACGCCCGATAAGGACACCGGCATCGGCAGCTGGAGCTTCGATCAGTTCGAAGCGGCCATGCGCCACGGCGTGCGTCCCGATGGCGAGCATCTCTATCCGGCTTTTCCGTATACGAACTTCACCAAGATCGACGATGCCGATCTGCATGACCTATACGCATATTTCATGAGCCTCAAGCCGGTCAATGCGCCGGCGCGGCCGAACGAGATGCGCTTTCCGTTCAATCAGCGCGCCCTGATGGGCGTCTGGAAAGCGCTGTATTTCAAAGAAGGGCGCTACGTGAACGACGCGAGCCGATCCGAGCAATGGAATCGCGGCGCCTATCTGGTCGAGGCGCTCGCGCATTGCAGCGCCTGCCATTCGCCGCGCAACGCGCTCGGTGCCGAAAAGACCGGCGCGCTATACACCGGCGGCGTACTACAGGAGTTCGACGAAGAGCGTGGGCCGGTACCCCGCGCAGCGCCGAATCTCACCGCCGCTCCGTATGGCCTGGGCGCCTGGTCGGAGGCCGACATCGCCGGCTACCTGAAGCCCGGCATCAACACGCGCACGCGTCTGATGGGCACCATGAACGAAGTCGTGCTCAACAGTACGCGCTATCTGAGCGATGCCGACGTGCAGGCCATGGCCGTCTACCTGAAGGGGCTGTCGGCCGCGGGCGACACCGGCCGCCGCCCGAGCAAGGCGGTGATGGAACTCGGCGCCAAGCAATACGACATCCATTGCGGAACCTGCCATCTGCCGACGGGCTTGGGCTCGGACGATACCGCGCCTCCGCTGGCCGGCAGCGCGCTCGCACAGGCGCCCGATCCGTCTTCGCTGATCGACCTGGTGATCAACGGGCCGCGGCTGCCGCAGGAGGCGCCATCGAGCCAGTGGCGCATGCGGCCCTGGCAGTCGATGACGCCGTTCGCGCAGAAGCTCAGCGACGAGCAGGCCGCTGCCTTGCTGAGCTATGTGCGGAACTCGTGGGGCAACGCGGCCGGCGAGGTCAAGCCGAGCGATATCGACCGGCTGCGCTAAGCTTTCAAATGGTGCGCCATTTAGGGCGGCGCACCGCATTTGTGCGCAAGCACAGCGTTTAGCCCTGCTAAATCGTAACCACCCCAGGCTCATTGATTCGAACTTCGATGAGCCGGTAAACAGACTCAGGAAATTGCGCTTATGGCAACGCCGAGCATGACGCTGAAACATGAAGGGAGATTGACTGCTGCGCCGACACGCAAGGGGCAGGGCAGCGTCGATTCGCGGGCGGCTGTGCTCGCCGGCGGGAGCCGCTGAAATGGACTTGCTCGTCATCGCGCTCTACATGGCCGGCATGATCGGCATCGGCTGGTACGCCAAGGCGCGCGCCAAGACGCAGGCCGACTTCCTGGTCGCGGGCCGTCGCCTCGGCCCGGTGCTCTATGCCGGCACGCTGGCGGCATTGGTCATGGGCGGCGGCGCCACGCTCGGCGGCATCGGCCTGGGCTACCAGCACGGCCTGTCCGGCGTCTGGCTGGTGTTCTCGATGTCGGCCGGTGTTGCACTGATCAGCCTGATCCTCGCCCCGCTGATCAACCGGCTCAAGGTCTACACCGTGAGCCAGATGCTGGAGCTGCGCTATGGCCCCATGGGCACCAAGGTCTCGGGCATCGTCATGCTGAGCTACACGCTGATGATCTCGGTGACCTCGACGATCGCCTACGGCGCGATCTTCTCGGTGCTGTTCGACATCGGCAAGGTGCCGGCGATCCTGATCGGCAGCAGCGTCGTCATCGTCTATTCGGTGCTCGGCGGCATGTGGTCGATCACGTTGACCGACATGGTGCAGTTCTTCCTCAAGACCGCGAGCATCTTCTTCATCCTGCTGCCGATGGCGCTGCTCAAGGCCGGCGGTTTCGAGGGCCTGCACGCCAAGCTCGACGCGGAAGCCTTCGACTTCATGAAGCTCGGCGCCGGCAACATCTTCACCTACGTGATTCTCTACGTGCCGACGATGGTGATCGGCCAGGATCTCTGGCAGCGCGTGTTCACCGCACGCAGCGATTCGGTGGCCCGCTGGGCCGGCCTCGCGGCTGCTGGCTACGGCTTCGCCTATGGCCTGGCGGGCGCCCTGATCGGCATGTCGGCCAAGGTGCTGCTGCCGGGCCTGGTCGGTCGCGATGCGGTCTACACCGAAATCGTGCGCCTGCTGCTGCCGGCCGGCGTTGCCGGTCTGGTCGTCGCCGGTGCGCTGTCCGCGATCATGTCGACCTCGAGCGGCTGCCTGATCGCCACCGCCACCGTCGCCAAGGAAGACGTGCGCGGTCGCCGTCGCGACAGCAGCGCGCACGATGAAATCGGCCAGAGCCGCTTCTACATCGTGGTGTTCGGCATCGCCATGGCGGCCATCGCCTGTCTGCTGCAGGACGTCATCGCGGCGCTCACGATCGCTTCGGACATTCTGGTCGGCGGCCTGATGGTGGCGGTGCTCGGCGGCATGATCTGGCGTCGCGGCACCGCGCGCGGTGCGATCGCGAGCATCTTCGCGGGCATGGCCGGAACGCTCGGCACCATGGCCGTGCTGCGCGATATCTACGCCAACCTGCCGATCTATGTCGGCCTCGCCGGCAGCCTGGTCTGCTTCATCGTCTTCAGCCTGCTCGACAAGCCGACGTCGTCCGCCGTGCTCGCGCGCTGGGATGCGCGTGTCCGCAATACGAAAGAGGGCTCGTCGAGCGCGGCAATGAACGACGCCGTGACGGCCTCGCGCGCGCAGCCGTGAAGCCAGCCGCCGCCAGCCTGTTGCTGATGCTCGCGCTGCCGCTCGCCGCGGCGACGCCCGAGCCTCCGCGCATCGATGCCTGCGCCCTGCTCGACGCCGCGCGGATCGAGCGCGCGATCGGCCATGCGGTGGAGCCGGGTGTTCGCGACGACGCCGGCGTGGAGTCGAACGGCGCCTGGTCGTCGTCCTGTGTGTGGGCGTTCACGAATCAGGCCGGCGAGGCCAAGGGCCGCCGCTTCGTGATTCTCAATGCGATGCAGTGGCCGCTCGGCAGCGGACGCTCGCATGAATTTCTGGACTCGTTCCGCGAAGCCGCGGCGAGTGGTGTGTTGGCGCGACAGCCGAGCGCGCGTGCGTTCGGCGACGAGGCGCTCTGGTGGGGCGACGGGCTCGCGGTGCGCAAGCGCGATGCGAGTTTCGGGCTTTCGGTGTTCTGGCCGCGCTCGCCCGCAACGGCGCCCGGCCAGTTGGAAGAAAGACTGGCGCCGCTGGTGCTGAGCCAGCTCGATCGCCATCAGGCCGCATTGTTGAAGCACTGACGGATAGCTGATTTCGAGAGGTCGAAAGCGTGCAAGATTCATCGAACCCCATTTCATCGCAGGCCACGCGAAAGCGCGCGTGGCTGGTGCGCACGACGGCCGTGGCGATGGCCGCCGGTCTCGTCGTTGCGCTGAGTGCCTGCAAGCCGAGCGAACCCGAATCCAAGGGCACGCCGGCCAGCCTGCGACTGCTGACCGAGCCGCAATATCTCAATACCCTGTCCTACGTGTTCGGGCCCAACATGAGGCCCACGACGCGCTTTTCGGCGCTGCCGAGGACCGACGGACTGCTCGCCAGCGGAGCGGCGATGGCCGGCCTCACGGACACGCAGCTCGAGATGTATCAGAAGACCGCTGCGAAAGTGGCGACGCAGATCATCAGCGAGGGCAGCCGCGCCTACCTGATTCCGTGCACGCCCAAGGCGGCTGATGCGGCCGATGCCGACTGCGCCCGCGCCTTCGTCACCGAGACCGCGCCGCTGCTGTATCGGCGCGCGCTTGCGCCCGAGCGCATCGAAGCCCTGGTGACGCAGGCCAACGAGGCTGCGGATTCGCTGCACAGCTTCTACGACGGCCTCGGCGTGGTGATCGAGGGCATGCTGCTGAGCCCCAATGTGCTGCTGGTCGCCGAAGCCGCCGAACCCGATCCGGATCAGCCCGGCACCGAGCGCCTCGACAGCTGGTCGCTGGCGACCCGCCTGAGCCTGTTCCTCTGGAACGCCTCGCCCGACGCCGAACTGCTCGCGGCCGCCGAAAACGGTTCGCTGCAGACCCGCAAAGGGCTGGCCCGGGAAGTCGATCGCATGCTCGCGAGCCCGAGGCTCGAAGACGGCGTGCGCGCCCTGTTCGACGACATGTTCGAGTTCGAGAACTTCGGCGTGTTGACGAAGGACGGCACGATCTACCCGAGCTTCACGGGTGAAACCGCGGTCGATGCGCGCGAGCAGACGCTGCGCACGGTGGTCGATCATCTGGTGACGCGCCACGGCGATTACCGCGATCTGTTCACCACGCGCCAGACCTTCATGTCGCAATCGCTGGCGCCGATCTACAAGGTGGCGGCGCAAGGTCCGGGCTGGACGCCGTACGAGTTTCCGCCCGACAGTCCTTACGCCGGCCTGCTGACGCAGGTCAGCTTCCAGGCCCTGCATTCGCATCCGGGCCGCAGCTCGGCGACCCTGCGCGGCAAGGCGCTGCGCGAGGTCATGCTCTGCCAGGTGGTGCCGAAGCCGCCCGCGAACGTCGATTTCTCGGCCGTGCAGAACCCCGACGGCAACGTCAAGACGGCGCGCGAGCGCATCGCCTTCCATCTCAAGAATCCGTCCTGCGCGGGCTGCCATCGCATCACCGATCCGATGGGCCTGCCGATGGAATCCTTCGATGGCGCCGGAGCGTTCCGCCATCAGGAAAACGGCGTCGACATCGATACCAGCGGCAACCTCGACGGCGTCGAGTTCACCGACGTGATCGGCCTCGGCAAGGCGCTGCACGACAATCCGCAGCTGCCGTGGTGCGCGGTGCGCAGAACCTTCGCCTACGCCACCGGCACGCCGAGCGACAGCAACAACCGCCGCGTACTCGAATTCCTGTCGGAACGCTTCACCGACAGCGGCTACCAGCTGCCCGACCTGTTGCGCGAGATCGCGCTGAGCAGCGCCTTCCGCAAGGTCTACGAAAAGCCGGTGCGCAAGCTTCATCCCTTGCCCGACCTGAAATCGGCCCGCTTGCCGGAACCGATGACGAGCAGCCTGTCGGCCCCGCTCGTTCCGAAACTGTGAACGCTCATTGAGGATTGCTTCGATGCTGATCAAAAAGAACCTGAGCCGCCGCCGTGTACTGCGCGGCATGCTCAATGGCGGCGTGGTGACGGTGGGCCTTCCGCTGCTCGATTGCTTCCTCAACGACGGCGGCAACGCCTACGCGAGCGGCGCGCCGATGCCGCTGCGCTTCGGCACCTGGTTCTGGGGGCTCGGCGGCAACAACAGCATCCTGGTGCCCGGCAAGACCGGCACCGACTACGACATTCCGCAGCAGCTCGCGCCGGTGGCGCGCGTGCGCGAACACGTCAACCTGATCACCAACCTGACCGCGTTCCGCGACGGCGAGCCCAACCTCTGCCATTACTCGGGCTGGATCATCGGCCGCACCGGCAAGGCGCCGGCCGGCAGCGGCGAGCGCCCCGGCGAAACCATCGACGTCACCATCGCCAACGAAGTCGGCCGTTCGACGCGCTTCCGCACGCTGACCGCTTCGGCGACCGGCGATTTCCGCAACACCGTGAGCTACGAGAACGCCAACTCGCCGAACCCGCCGGAGATTTCGCCGCTGGAGTTCTACTCGCGCCTGTACGGCTCCGATTTCCAGGATCCGAACTCGCCGACGTTCACGCCGAGCCCGCGCGTGATGGCGCGCCGCAGCGTGCTGTCGGGCGTGATGGACGAGATCAAGTCGATCGAGAAGACCGTCGGCGCCGCCGACAAGCAGCGCCTGGATCAGTATTTCACCGGCCTGCGCCATCTCGAGAAGCAGTTCGACCAGCAGCTCACCAAGCCGGCTCCGATCGCGGCCTGCCATGCGCCGCCGGTGGTCTCCGAAGACCCGAGGATGGGCGTGGACGTGGACATGGTGCAGAAGCGCCATCGCATGCTGACCGACCTCATGGTGATGGCGGTCGCCTGCGATCAGACGCGCGTCTTCAACATGGCGTATTCGAACGCACAGGCCAACACCGTGAAGGCCGGCTACGAAAAGCCGCACCACACCACCACGCACGAAGAGCCGATCGACGCGCGTCTGGGCTACCAGCCCAACCACGCCTACTTCGCGTCGCGTGCGATCGAGGAATGGGCTTACTTCGTCGAGGCTTTCAGCAAGATCAGGGAGGGCGGCGGAACCTTGCTCGACAACATGCTGATCTACGCCAACACCGATCACGGTGATGCGCGCGTGCATGCGCTCGACAAGCTGGTGTCGTTCACCGCCGGCCGTGCGGGCGGTCGCGTGAAGACCGGCCTGCATATCGATGCCGGCGGCTCCGGCGTCACCCGTGTCGGCTACACGGCCCTGCGCGTCATGGGGCTCGAAATCCCGGCCTGGGGCGTCAAGAGCAACCGGACTTCCAACCACTTCAGCGAGATCGTGGCGTGAGGTTCGATCAATCCGCCAAACGATGCTCCGTGAAGCATCTGCTGCTGCTGTGCCTGCTCGGAACCCCGGCTCTCGCCGCTGCGTCCGGCGTTTCGGCCTGGCCGGACAAACCCGGCGAGAAGGAGCAGTTCGAGCCGGTGCCGATGCCGCCGGGCTTCCAGGTCGTCGTCACCGGGCAGGAAGGCCCGGTGTTCGCCGATTCGCGCGGCCACACGCTGTATCAGTGGCCGGTGCGCCAGTTGCGCAACGGCCCGGTCGGTGAGCGCAAGAGCCAGCCGAGCTGCGACAAGACCGTCTACACCGTCAATGCGGGGCTCATGAGCCCGTATCCGGCCGGCTTCGAACTGCCCGAAGTCGCGACGCGCCCGAGCTGTCTCGACGTCTGGCCCGCCGTGCTCGCGGACAAGGACGCCAAGCCAGTCGGCAAGTGGACCATCGTCGAGCGCAAGGATGGCCTGCGCCAATGGGTCTACGACGGCTACGCGCTCTACACCTCGGTGCTCGACGAGCAACCCGGCGAAGTCAACGGCGGGCATTCCGGCAACCCGGGCGAAGTCGGCGTGCGCAAGCCGGTCGAAGCGCCTTCGATGGTGCCTCCGCAGTTCAAGGTCGAGTCCACGCTGCTCGGTCGCATGCTCATGACGAGCGAGAATTTCTCGGTCTACGCGAACGCCAAGGATGTGGCCGGCAAGCCGAGCTGCGCCGGAAAGTGCCTGGATGAATGGAAGCCGATCCTGGCGCCGGCCTACGCCAAGCCGCGCGGCGAGTTCGCGATCGTCGAGCCGTCTCCGGGCATCCGCCAGTGGACCTTCCGCAAGCAGCCGCTGTACACGCACGTCGGCGAGCCGTTCTTCAAGATGTACGGCAGCGACGTGCCGAGCTGGTACAACGTCTACACGCAGCGCACGCCGAAGCCGCCGGCCGACTTCACCGTGCAGGAAAGCCCCACGGGCCTGGTTCTGGCCGACAAGAGCGGCAAGACCGTCTACGTCTACAACTGCGCCGACGACGCGCTCGATCAGCTGGCCTGCGATCACCCGGATTCGCCGCAGGCGTATCGCTTCACGGTCTGCGGTGGCGGTGATCCGAAAGCCTGTCTGCAGCGCTTTCCGTACGTGCCGGCCGCCAGGGATGCGAAGAGCGACAACCTGAGCTGGACGACGATGTGGATCGACCCGATGACGGGCAAGCAGGCCAAGCCCGAGCAGGCCGGCGCGCTGCACGTCTGGGCGTACCGCAAGCGTCCGGTCTACACGCACTTCCGCGACAAGGGGCCGGGCGACATGACCGCCGACCAGTGGGGCGAGTTCTACGGCTATCGCAACGGCTACAAGGCTTTCTGGCTGCGTTCTGATTTTGGACGAGGTGCACCATGACGACATCGACCCGAGCTGCCAAGGCTTCCTTCACGCTGCGCTCGCTGGGTTCGCATTGCGCTGCACTGGCGCTGCTGCTGCCGGTACAGGGCAATGCCGCCGAAGCCGGTTCGTCGGTGAAGTCGGAGCATTCCGCCCTGCCCACGCCCAAGGCTGCGCCGCCAGCCGTGGCGAAGGACTGGGCGCCGCCGGACGGCAAGATCGGCTACGTGCTCTGGCATGAAGTTTCGTGGGGTTTGCGCGAGACCGCCGATCACAAGGAAGAGTGCCCGAACGGCTTCAACATCGGGCCGCGCGAGCAATTCGCCGAGGAATTCCCCAACGACGGCAAGAAGCGCACGCTGCTCGAAACCCAGCTCAAGCGCGAAGCCGAAATCTGGATGCCGGACACCTCGCCGGACAAGTTTCCGTTCTATGAGGCCACCGGCAAATACGCGATCGGCGTCGATCTCGACGGCAAGACCACGCCGGAAGATTTCGAGAGCGACGACGGCCGCAAGGGCATCGACAACCAGCTGTTCCGCGTCGTCGGCTGCGTGCGCAATTACCGTCAGGAAGGCGAGCTCGGCATCATCACCACCAAGTGGCGCGCGCAGAAGGCCTTCAACCGCGTGACCTTCGAGATCACCGGCGTCGACAGCCTCACCAACGATCCGGACGTCACCGTCTCGTACTACCGCACGCTCGACACCCTGCTCGCGGGCCCGACCGGCAACTTCGTTCCGGGTGGCTCGCAGCGCGTCGATGCGCGCTGGGGCAAGCGCTTCATCATCAGCGCCAAGGGCAAGATCGTCGACGGCGTGCTGACCACCGAGCCGTTCAAGGAAGTGCAGGTTCCCGAAGACGGCATGGGCGATCCGGCGATCAACATCTTCAAGAGCGCGCAGCTGCGCCTGAAGCTCAAGCCCGATTCGGCCGAAGGCGTGCTCGCCGGCTACATCGACGTGGAGCAGTGGTACTACGCGATGAACACCGCCTGGGCCACGCATCATGCCGCCTACGGACAGGCTTCGGCGGCTTCGATCTACAAGGCCCTGCGCCGTCTCGCCGATGGTTATCCGGACCCCAAGACCGGCGAGAACACCGCCATTTCGGGCGCGATGGACATCAAGCTCGTGCAGGCCTACGTGCTGCATCCGGAGACCGAGAAAGTGGCGAAGACGCCTTGAGCCCGGTGTCGCATCGCCTCGCGACGCTCGCCGATTTCGAGGCCGTCTATGCGATCTACATGGCCGACGAAGTCATTCCGTACCTCGGCTTCGACCCGATGTCCCGCGCCTCGTTTCTCGGCGTGATGCAGGGGCTCGTTGCCAGTCGCGCGTTCTACGTCGTCGAGCGCGAGGGCCGCGTGCGCGGCTTCTACCGCGCGTCGCGAGGCGAGGGGCGTGCGCGCCATGTGGCTCGCCTGGGCACGCTGGCCGTCGCGCCCGAAGAGCAGGGCAGCGGACTGGCGCGGTCGATGATCGAAGCCGCGATCGCGACGCTGTACGCGGACGGCGTCACCCGCATCGAGCTGACCGTGGAAGCCGGCAATCCGCGCGCGCAGCGCTTCTACGGCAAGCTCGGTTTCGAGCTCGAAGGCACGATGCGCCACGCCTACAGGCGATCGGACGATTCCGGATACGTGGACCAACTGCTCATGGCGCGGCTGTTGTCTGCAGCCTCGCCCGGGTGACGGCAAGCGCGAATGCATCCATGCGCGATGCGAGCCGCTTTCCGCGGCTAGCGCCGGGCCAGCGAGCGGATTGCTTCGCTGATCTGCCGGACGCCGTTCGAATCGTCCGCGTCGAGGCGGACTACTGCGAGATCACGCGCACCGCTCTGGCCGCGGCCGAAGCCCGGTTCTCCACTCCGAGCTTCTCGAAAACCTGCTCCAGGTGCTTGTTCACCGTGCGCGGGCTGATGTTCAGAATCTCGCTGATATCGCGATTGGCCTTGCCCCGGCTGATCCACAGCAAGACCTCGGCTTCGCGCGCGGTGAGCGCGAGCGCCTGCTGCAATTGCAGCGTCTGCGCCTGCTGAACGGCTTCCGGGTCGGCGACCTCGCGCAGGCGGTACAGGTACTCGTCGGGCCCGGTCGAGCTCACGAACGAGAATTCGAAACGCCGACCGCCGAGCGCGAGCACCTGCGTCTGCTGCTCGCCACGCAGGCTCGCGAGCCTGGCCGCGAACTCGGGCGTGAAGCCCTGCGCGGCGGGCATGAGCTCGTGCAGCAGCTGCTCGGCGCGCGGCGTGCTCCACAACAGCCGGCCGCTCGCATCGGTCGACACGAGGTAGCGGCCGGTCGCATCGAGCGCCGTGCGTGAGGCATGCGCCATGCGCGCGTTCGCCAGATGCACGCGAATCCGCGCGAGCAGCTCGCCGACGACGATGGGCTTGGGCACGTAATCGACGCCGCCGGCCTGCAGCCCGCGCACCACGTGCTCGGTTTCGGTGAGCCCGGTCATGAAGATCACCGGCACGTGCGACAGCAGCTTCTCGCGCTTGAGCCGCCGGCAGGTTTCGAAGCCGTCGAGGCCCGGCATCACCGCGTCCATCAGCACGAGATCGGGCGTGATCTCGTCGAGCAGGGCGAGGCAGTTTTCGCCGCTCGTCGCGACGAGCACGGTGATGCCCTCGCTTTCGAGCGTATCGGTCAGAAAGCTCAGGCTCTCCGGCGTGTCGTCGACCACGAGCACGACGTCCCGGCGCGCACCCGCTGCGTCATTCATCCTGGCTTTCCTCCTGCTCCGGCAGCTTGCTGCGCGCGGATTCGAGCATCCGCAGATAAGACGGCAGATCGAAACGGGTCACGGCCTCGCGCAGGCGCGCGATGAAGGCGCGACCCTCCGCATGCTGGCTTTCGAGATCGCGCAGCCGGGCCTGGATGCCGCGCACGTGGCCGATGCGGCCGAGCTGGCGCAGGGCGTCGAGATGCGGGCGCAGCGACACCGGCACGTCGAGGCCATCGGCCGGCGGCGGCGCCAGCTCGGACGGCAGGGCCTCGTATTGCCATTGCAGCCGCAGCAGGCTGCCGACGCGTTCGAGCAGCACTTCGACGTCGAACGGCTTGGTCAGGAAGAAATCGTGCAGGCCGGCGCTGGCGATGTCGCTCTGCAGGTCGTGCGCATTGGCCGAGACCATCAGGATCTTGAGCTCGCGCCTGCCCTGGGCGCGCAGGCGCTCGGCGACCTGCCAGCCCGAAAGACCGGGCATCGTCACGTCCAGCGTGATCAGGTCGGGCTCGGTGCGGCTCGCGATCTCGAGCGCCATTTCGCCGTCGCGCGCGGTCATCAGCTCGAAGCCGAGCGGCTTGAGCAGCGCTTCGACGAGCTCGACATGCGCCGGATCGTCGTCGGCGATCAGGACGCGCTTGCGCTCGCCCGCGTAGCCGCTGATGCGATGCCGCGGACGCCGGTCGTCGCGCGTCTCGCTGGTCTCCGACAGCAGCAGGCGCACGGTGAACGTGCTGCCGGCGCCCGGCGTGCTGCGCACCACGATCTCGCCGCCCATGATCTGCACGAGCACTTTGGTGATCGTGAGTCCGAGCCCGGCGCCCGGAACCGCGCGGGCGCCCGGCATGCCGCCGCGCTCGAACGGCTTGAAGATCGATTCCATGTCCTGCGGCCGGATGCCGATGCCGGTGTCGGAGATTTCGAATTCGGCGACCTGGTTGCGGTAGCGCACCGCGAGCGCCGCATGTCCTTCGCCGGTGAACTTGATCGCGTTCGACAGCAGGTTGATGAGCACCTGGCGCAGGCGCTTCTGATCGGCGTGCACGAGCTTGGGCAGATTGGGCGCGCGCTCGTAGCGGAACTCGATGCCCTTGGCCGCCGCCTGCACGCGGAACATGTCGACGAGCTGGTCGAGCAGCTCGTGCAGGCGGATCTTGTCGCGCGAGAGCCGGATCATGCCGCTCTCGATCTTGGAGATGTCGAGCAGGCCGTCGACCAGGTTCGACAAGTGCTCGGCACTGCGCCGAATCACGCGGATGGCGTTCTCGGGCGGATGCTTGGGCTCGCGCTCGAGCAACTGTGCATAGCCGAAGATCGAATTGAGCGGCGAGCGGATCTCGTGACTGATGCCGATCACGTAGCGGCTCTTGGCCTCGTTGGCGGCCTCGGCGACTTCCTTGGCCTTCTGCAGCGCCGCGTCGGTGCGCTCGTGCGCCTCGATCTCCTCCATCAGCATCGCGGTCTGCCGCGTCGATTCGATCACCGCCGAGTTGCGCGACTCGTGCGCGAGCACGAGCAGCCACGACGCCACGCCCGAGACGATCAGCAGGCTCAGGAACACGATCCACAAGGTGTTGGCGATCACTTCGCGCTGCGCGGGTGCCTGCGTCGCGTACTGCAGGTAGATGAAGGCGAGCAGGCAGCCGATCGCGACCGTGAACAGCAGCAGGATGCCGAGGAACTGGCCGATGCTGCCGAGCCGAACGGTCTGCTGCAGCGGCTTGGGCAGCAGGCCGCGCAGCAGCGCCGCGATCTGCTGGCCGAAGCGGCTCTGGTCCTTGCAGAGATCGTGGCAGCGCGCCTCGAGCGTGCAGCAGAGCGAGCAGATGTAGCCGTCGTAGGCCGGGCAGGCGGCCATGTCGCGGCGCTCGAACAGGTTCTCGCAGATGCTGCAGCGCAGCTCGCCGGGCTCCTGCAGCTCGGGCGCGGGCTGGCGCGCGAGGTAGTAGCGTCCGCGCGTGCCCCAGGCGATCAAGGGCGATGCCACGAACGCCACGCCAAAGCCCACGAACGGCGCGAGCGCCTGCGCGAGATGGCCGAACAGGCCGAAGAACGCGGCGGTCGAAATGACGATCGACGCCAGCATCGCGCCGACGCCGACCGGGTTGATGTCGTACAGGTGCGCGCGTTTGAATTCGATGTACGAGGGCGAGAGCTTGAGCGGCTTGTTGACGACGAGGTCCGCCGTCAGCGCGCCGATCCAGCCGACCGCGAAGTTCGCGTAGAGCACGAGGATGCTCTCGATCACGCTGAAGATGCCGATCTCCATGAGCAGCAGCGCGAGCAGCACGTTGAACACCAGCCAGACCACGCGCCCCGGATGCGCATGCGTGAGCCGCGAGAAGAAGTTCGACCAGGCGATCGAGCCCGCGTAGGCGTTGGTGACGTTGATCTTGAGCTGGCAGGTGACGATGAAGACGCCGGTCAGCGCGAGCGCAACCGAGGGCGAGCCCAGCATTTCACCGAAAGCGACGAAGAACATCTGCGTGGGCTGCGTCGCTTCGGATGCCGCGACGCCATGCTGGATCGCGAACACCGCGAGCAGGCCGCCGGCCGCGAGCTTGAGCCCGCCCATGAACACCCAGCCCGGCCCGGTGGCGATCAGCGCGCTCCACCAGCGCCAGCCGCCGACGGTCTTGCGGTCGGGCAAAAAGCGCAGGTAATCGGCCTGCTCGCCGATCTGCGGCAGCAGCGACAGCAAGGTCGACGCCGCGACCGCGAACAGCAGCACGTCGGGCTGGCCGCCGGTGCTGCCGTGCGCGCCCGAGAATCCGGTCCAGGCTTCGATCGCCTCGGGCCTGGCGATCGCGATGTAGAGCAGCGGCGCGAGCTGCAGCAGCAGCCAGACCGGTTGCGTCGCGATCTGCATGCGGCTGATCAGGCTGATGCCGTACAGCGCGATCGGAATCACCACCAGCGCGCTGATCAGGTGCGCGATCCACAGCGGCAGGCCGGTCACCATGTGCAGGGCCTGCGACATGATGCTGGCTTCGATCGAGAACAGCAGGAAGGTGAACGAGGCGTAGATCAGCGAGGTGATCGTCGAGCCCATGTAGCCGAAGCCGGCGCCGCGCGTGAGCAGGTCGATGTCGAGGCCGTAGCGTGCCGAATAAGCCGCGATCGGCAGGCCGATGACGAACATCAGCGCACAGACCAGCGCGATCGCGAGCATCGCGTTGGTGAAGCCGAACTGCAGCGTCAGGCTGCCGCCGATCGCTTCGCAGGCCAGGAACGAAATCGCCCCGAGCGCGGTGTTGGCGATCACGAACGACGAGCGCTTGCGCGCGCTCGACGCGGTATAGCGCAGCGCGTAATCCTCGAGCGTCTGCGTCGCCACCCATTTGTTGTACTGGCGGCGCTCGCGAACGATGCGCTGGCGGGGATTCTGGACCACGAATGTTCCTTGGGGAGCTTGCTTAGCCCAATGCGAGCCCCGCACCGACGACGACGCCCAGCCACCCCGCCGCACGCGCGAAACGGGAATCGCGACGCTGCGCATAGGCTCCGAGCGCAAGCCCGACGAGGTGCAGCGCCGCGGTCTGGATCAGAAAGCCGCTCGCGTAGAGCAGCGGATGCGCCAGCTGCTGCAGTTCGATCCCATGCGCCGCTCCATGAAACAGCGCGAACAGGCCCACCAGCGGAATCGCGATCGGCAACGCCGCCCGCCAGGCCAAGGCGACGGCCAGCCCCAGCGCGAGCAACGAGACGACGATGCCGCCCTCCATCGTCGGCAGGCTCGCAGCGTGCAGCGTCAACGCGCCGACCGCCATGAGCGCGACGAAGCTCGCCGGCAGCCACACTCGCGCACGTCCGCCGATCTGCGCGGCCCAGACGCCGACGATCAGCATGGCGAGCAGGTGATCGAGCCCCAGCAGCGGATGCACGAGCCCCTGGAAGAAGCTCAGCGACGCGGGCTCGTGTCCCGGATGCGCCTGCGCAAGCGGGCCGACGAGGCACAGCAGCGCGAACAGCGAACAGCGGTGGACGGCTTTCACTCGAACAGTTTTCACTCGAAGTCTCTCCGGTCGGCGGCTCATGCGGTTTTAGAACGTCTCGGGCAGTTCGCGCGGCACCAGGCCGCCGGCCTGCGCGATGAAGCGCGCGATCTCGTGCACGCCCTTGTTGGCCTTCAGGTTGGTGAAGATGAAAGGCCGCTCGCCGCGCATTTTTCGGGCATCGCGATCCATCACCTCGAGCGAGGCGCCGACCAGCGGAGCCAGATCGATCTTGTTGATCACCAGCAGGTCCGAGCGCGTGATGCCCGGGCCGCCCTTGCGCGGAATCTTGTCGCCGGCCGAAACGTCGATCACGTAGAGGGTGATGTCCGCGAGTTCCGGCGAGAACGTGGCGGCCAGGTTGTCGCCGCCGCTCTCGACGAAGATGAGTTCCATCGCCGGGAACCTGCGGTGCATCTCGGCCACCGCCGCGAGATTGATGCTCGCGTCCTCGCGGATCGCGGTATGCGGGCAGCCACCGGTTTCCACGCCCATGATGCGCTCGGGCACGAGCGCGCCGGCGCGCGTGAGAAACTCCGCGTCTTCCTTGGTGTAGATGTCGTTGGTGATCGCGGCCACGTCGTAGACCTGGCGCATGAGCTTGCAGAGGCGTTCGGTGAGCGCGGTCTTGCCGGAGCCGACCGGGCCGCCGATGCCGACGCGCAAGGGGCCGTGCGAAGGAAGGGATATCGACTTCGTCGTCGACAGCGGAGCGGCCAGCGGACTGTTCATGAGCGGAAGAGCCTCGTGTATTGGGTTTCGTGACGCAGAGAGCAGAATTCGAGTTTCGGGGCCGACGTGCCGAGCTCGTCGAGATCGGCTTCGAGCGCGCGTGCGGCGGTGCCGGCGACGCAGCCGGCCAGGGTGGCCAGCGTGATCTGGCCATCGGTCTGGCCGAGTGGAACCAGGCGCACGCCGGCCGATACCAGGTTCGCGACGGTGGCATGCAGGAAGGCACCGAGCGCGGGTTCGAGCGCGATGCCATGCGCGGCGCAGGCCAGCGCCATCGTCACCGCCTGTACGACGGGCGCATCGCCCTGGCGCTCGGCAAAGGCATCGAGCAGCGCATGCGGCCAGGCGCGCCGGGTGACGAGCAGAAACGCAGCGCCCTGCTGGCGCGCTTCGAGCGCGGTTTCGCTGCTCGCACGAAACGCGCTCGCGAGCTCGCAGATTTCGTCGAGCTTGCCTGCATCCTGCGCGCAGCGGTAAGCCTGAGCGAACAGCACCGCATCGATCCAGCCGCCACCGCGCGAAATGACCGTGCTCACGAAATCGACGAGCGTCGCGACATTGCGCACGCTGCCTTCCTCGACGGCCCATTCGAGGCCATGGCTGTAGCTGAAGGCGCCGATCGGATAGCTCGGCGAACTCCAGACCAGCAGGCGATAGAGGTCGGCCTCAGTGGCCATGCGAGGCGCCCGTGAACACGAACGGATGCTCGTGCTGCTGTGCATGCGAATGCGCGTTCGCGTAGGCGCCGGACTCCGGCGTGAACGGAGCCTGCAGATGCCGCACTTGCGCGCCGAGACCGATCAGCATGTCGGTGATCACATGGTCTTCGCGGATCAGGATGCGATCGGCCTCGAGCTGCGCGGGCAGGTGGCGATTGCCGATGTGCCAGGCGAGCCTGACGAGCTCCTGCGCGCTGCCGGCCCTGACTTCGGTCAGCGATTCGGGCGCCGCGATGACTTCGACGATACGGCCGTCGTCGAGGGCGAGGCCGTCCCCATGATGGAGCACGGTGGCGCGCGCGAGGTCGAGCAGGAAGTCGGTGCCGGCGCTGGCGACGTAGCGGAAGCGGCGACGGTGGCGGGCGTCGTAGTCGAGGGCGATCTGGTCGCTGGCGGTGGTGTTGGGCCAGGTTCCGGCGGGGAGGATTTCTTGGGCTCGGTTCATTTTTAGTTCCTGGCGCAGTTGAGCACTGAGCGCTTTCGACCTCGCCGTCTTATAACTCGCTGAGGCAAAAGCAAGTGGCAAAGCCGAGATTGCTGTCGATTGTCCCCTCTCCCGCTTGCGGGAGAGGGTGGCGCGTAGCGCCGGGAGAGGGAAAGCTCGAAGAGGGAGCTCACTTTGCGGACAAACCCTCTCTCCCCGCCCTTGGCGGGACTCTCTCCCGCAAGCGGGAGAGAGGACAAGCCTGCGACTTTCAACTGCTGGCGCGGACTTCGGGGCCTGCGCTCGATGCCCGACCGACCGCATCAATGCCCTCGGGCTGGCGCGCGCTCCGATACTCACGAACGCAAACATCAAAACAAGAAATACCGCTGCGCCATCGGCAAAACCTCCGCCGGCTCGCAAGTCAGCAACTCGCCGTCGGCACGCACCTCGTACGTCTCCGCATCGACCTCGATCACCGGCATCGCATCGTTCAGCACCATCGAGCGCTTGCCGATGCCGCCGCGCGTATTGCGCACGGCAACGACCGGTCGCGACAGGCCCAGGCGCCGGGCGCCGTCCGATGCGGCGAACGCGCCGCTCACGAACAACAGTGAAGATTCGATCCCCGCGCGCCCGAGCGTGCCGAACATCGGCCGGTAGTGCACCGGCTGCGGCGTCGGAATGCTCGCGTTCGGATCGCCCATCGGCGCCGCCGCGATCATGCCGCTCTTGAGCACCAGGTCCGGCTTCACGCCGAAGAACGCCGGTGACCACAAAACAAGGTCGGCGAGCTTGCCGACTTCGACGGAGCCGACGTGATCGCTGATGCCGTGCGCGATCGCCGGATTGATCGTGTACTTGGCGATGTAGCGACGCGCGCGAAAATTGTCGGCGCCATCGCGGTCGGGTGCCAGCAGGCCGCGCTGGACCTTCATCTTGTGCGCGGTCTGCCAGCAGCGCAGCACGGTTTCGCCGATGCGGCCCATCGCCTGGCTGTCGCTGCTCATCATCGAGAACGCGCCGAGATCGTGCAGGATGTCTTCGGCCGCGATGGTCTCCTTGCGGATACGCGATTCGGCGAACGCCACGTCCTCGGCGATGCGCGGATCGAGGTGATGGCAGACCATGAGCATGTCGAGATGCTCGTCGAGCGTGTTGCGCGTGTAGGGCCGCGTCGGGTTGGTGCTCGACGGCAGCACGTTCGGCAAACCGGCGACGCGAATGATGTCCGGCGCATGACCGCCGCCCGCGCCTTCGGTGTGGAACGCGTGAATCGTGCGGCCCTTGAACGCCGCGATGGTGGATTCGACGAAGCCGCTTTCGTTGAGCGTGTCGGTGTGCAGCGTGACCTGTACGTCGAGTTCGTCGGCCACGCTCATGCAGCAGTCGATCGCGGCCGGCGTGGTGCCCCAATCCTCGTGCAGCTTGAGGCCGCAGGCGCCGGCCATCACCATTTCCTCGAGCGCGGCCGGCTGGCTCGCGTTGCCCTTGCCGAACAGGCCGATGTTCATCGGCAGCGATTCGCAGGCCTGCAGCATGCGCGACAAGTGCCAGGGCCCCGGCGTGCAGGTGGTGGCGAGCGTGCCGTGCGCCGGGCCGGTGCCGCCGCCGAGCATCGTCGTGATGCCGGCGTACAAGGCTTCGTCGACCTGCTGCGGGCAGATGAAGTGAATGTGCGTGTCGATCGCGCCCGCGGTGAGGATCTTGCCTTCGCCGGCGATCACCTCGGTGCCCGGGCCGACGATGATGGTCACGCACGGCTGCGTGTCCGGGTTGCCGGCCTTGCCGATCGCGACGATGCGTCCGTCCTTCAATCCGACGTCGGCCTTGACGATGCCCCAGTGATCGAGAATCACCGCGTTGGTGACGACGGTGTCGACCGCGCCCTGCGCACGTGTGATCTGCGACTGGCCCATGCCGTCGCGAATCACCTTGCCGCCGCCGAACTTCACTTCCTCGCCGTACAGGGGCTGGCCGTCCGCGAGACCGGCGGTGTGGTCGTGCTCGATGCGGATGAACAACTCGGTATCGGCCAGGCGGATGCGATCGCCGATGGTCGGTCCATACATGCCGGCATAGGCGCGGCGCGTGATCGTGTTGGCCATGTCAGTTCTTCACATCGAGCGGGCCCATCACGTCGCCGCGAAAGCCGATGACGATGCGCGATCCCGAGTAGGCGACGAGTTGCACCTCGCGCGATTGTCCGGGCTCGAAGCGGATCGCGGTGCCGGACGGAATGTCGAGCCGATAACCGCGAGCCGCGATGCGATCGAACTGCAGGCCCGGATTCACTTCGGCGAAGTGATAGTGGCTGCCGACCTGCACGGGCCGATCTCCGGTATTGGCGACGGTCAGCGTGATGCAGGCACGCCCGGCATTGAGCGTGATATCACCGGCTTCGGTCAGGATTTCACCAGGTGTCATGAGAGTGTTTCCGCGATGGGGTGCGATCAGCGGATCGGCTGATGCACGGTGACGAGTTTGGTGCCGTCCGGGAAGGTCGCTTCGACCTGGATCTCGTGGATCATCTCGGCGACGCCTTCCATGACCTGCGCGCGCGTGAGCACCTGTCCGCCGGCCTGCATGAGGTCGGCGACACTGCGGCCGTCGCGCGCGCCCTCGACGACCACATCGGTGATCAGCGCGATGGCTTCGGGGTAATTGAGCACCACGCCGCGCTCGAGGCGGCGACGCGCCACCTGGGCCGCCATCGCCACGAGCAGCTTGTCCTTTTCACGCGGGGTCAGATTCATCGGTGCCGTGTTCTCGTTCGGACATCATTTCGTCAGCAGGTCCAGACGCGCGGTAGCGCATCGGGCAATCCCAGGGCCAGGCTGCGCAGTATCGCCGCGATGCACTTGAGCGCCTCGCGCAAGCGCGCCGCATCGGCCGACAGCATCCGCACGATCAGCAGGCCATCGAAGCTCGTCGCCGCTGCGATCTGCGCATCTTCTTCACTCAGGCGCTCGCGCAGCGCGGGCAGCAGCGCGGCCGCATCGTCTCCGGCATAGAGCAGTGTCGCGCAGGCCGACGCATCGCCGACTGCGAAGGCGGTTTCGCGATGCGCGCGCATGGCCCCTTCGAGATGCAGCGCATCGGCCCAGATCAGCCGGCCGTTGCGCCGCACCCTCCAGGCCTCGTGCAGGCGTCCGCTCTCGTAGCGCTCCCCCATCGCGCTGCGACCGAAGACCATGCTTTCGGTGGCGAGCAGCCGCGCATCGGTCGACAGCTCCACGTCGATCCGGCGGCGCAGTCGCGAGCGATCGAACAGGATGGTCTCCTGCGCGAGCCACTCGAGCGTGGCGCCCGGCTCCACGCGAAGATTCACCGCGACCTGCGCATCGGGCTCCCCCGCAAGCGCCCGATAGAGCTTTTCGGCGGCCTGCGTGCTGACCGTGAGGCGGCTGCCTTGACGAGCGACGATGTCGATGTCGAGCCGATCGCCGCTGGTCAGGCCGCCGCTGGTCGTCAGCAGCACGGCCTGCGGTGGTTCGTCGGCCTCGACATCGGGGAACAGCACGCGACAGGGCGCCCGCTGATACAGATCGGCCAGCCGCGTGCGCCCCTGCGCGTCGCGCGCGTAGGCGATGCGCAGGGCGCCATGCACGCGCTGGTGCGCGGGCGGGGCCAAGCTGACGGGCGTCAGCAGCATGCAGCGTCCTGAGTCATCGGCCTCCCGGCCTGGTCTGTCTTGTCGATCGTCCGCCAGAGTCGTGCCAGCTCCGGCAGGGCGAACGCATCTTGGCACCGGTGGCGTACGCAAGCCCTACGTCAAACGCCCCATACCCAAGCCTTCGCTTGCTTCCCTAGCCTGAAAAAGAGCTCACGGCGCCCAGGCAACAGGGGAGGCGCCGAAGCCCAAACCGGCGCCCGCTCAGGACGGTGCCGGCTCTCCACACGAAGAAATCCGGGGGTCGCATGAAGGGGCACAACAGGCAGCACGGGGGCATTTCATCCAGCTTCAAACGCACGGCGTCGGGCGCGGCCTTGTCGGCTTGCGTGCTCGCGGCCGGCCAGGCCGGCGCAGCCGAGATCACGCTGCCGCCGACCTCGGTCACCGCAGCGCTGCGATCGAGCTTCGTCAGCACCAACTTCGACGGCCCGGCCGACGACGTCAACGACTTCGTCCTCGACAGCGTGCGCCTGCAGATCGGCGGCAAGGTGACCGACACCATCGGCTTCTCGTTCAACACCGACTACAACAGCGTGACGAGCGAAGTGGTGGTGATCGACGCGATCGGCCAGTTCACGTTCTCCGACCAGTTCAACATCTGGGCCGGCCGCTTCCTGCCGCCGTCGGATCGCGCGAACCTGCACGGACCGTACTACGGAAACGCCTGGGGCTTCGCGATCGACGGCATCCAGGACGGCTATCCGTTCTTCGCCGCGGGCCGAGACAACGGCATCGCGTACTGGGGCGACTTCGATCGCGTGAAGGTTTCCGCGGGCGTGTTCGACGTGCCCTCGACCTCGGCCGCCAACGGTGGCGACGGCAAGGAAGTGGTCTACGCGGCCCGCGTGCACGTGAGCCTGTGGGACATCGAGAAGGGCTACTACCTCAACGGCACCTACTACGGCGACAAGGACATCCTGTCGTTCGGCGCGGCCACCCACAGCATCGACGGCGATACCTCGTTCACGATCGACGGCTTGATGGAGAAGAAGCTGCCGAGCGGCGGCGTGGTCAGCGTCGAAGGCGAATGGGCGAGCTACGAGGGCAAGTCCGGCGGCTACATGCCCGGCGGCATCGGCGGCTTCGACAACAGCGACGGCGGCTTCGGCCTGCTGGCCTACCTGTTCCCGCAAAAAGTGGGCATCGGCCAGATCCAGCTGCTCGGCAAGTACGCGACCAATACCTACGAGTTCCCGGCCAGCCCCGACGTCGATCGCGACCAGATCGAGTTCGACGTGAACTACGTGATCAAGGCCTTCAATGCACGCCTGTCGCTGTTCTACATCGACAACAGCTTCAGCGGCGCCCCGATCGCGGATTACTCGCAGGTCGGCGTCGGCATGCAGCTGCAGATCTGATCCTCGGGCACTCACCCACCTATCACTCCAACAGGTGAAACATGAAATTCGCAAAGCAGTTTGAAGGCATGAAGAAGGCCGGCATCGCCGCGACAGGGCTGGCGATGTTCGCGCTGTCGGCGATGGCGCAGGCCGCCGATACGATCAAGGTCGGCGTGCTGCATTCGCTGTCCGGCACGATGGCGATCTCGGAGACCACGCTGAAGGACACCGTCCTGATGATGATCGACGAGCAGAACAAGAAGGGCGGCCTGCTCGGCAAGAAGCTGGAGCCGGTGGTGGTCGATCCGGCTTCCAACTGGCCGCTGTTCGCCGAGAAGGCGCGCGAGCTGCTCGCCAAGGACAAGGTCGACGTGGTGTTCGGCTGCTGGACTTCGGTGTCGCGCAAGTCCGTGCTGCCGGTGTTCGAAGAACTCAACGGCCTGCTGTTCTATCCGGTGCAGTACGAAGGCGAGGAGTCGAGCAAGAACGTGTTCTACACGGGCGCCGCGCCGAACCAGCAGGCGATTCCGGCCGTCGACTACCTGATGAACGAAGTCAAGGTGAAGCGCTGGGTTCTGGCCGGCACCGACTACGTGTATCCGCGCACGACCAACAAGATCCTCGAAGCCTACCTGAAGGCCAAGGGCGTGAAGTCGGAAGACATCATGATCAACTACACGCCGTTCGGTCATTCCGACTGGCAGTCGATCGTTGCCGACATCAAGAAGTTCGGCAGCGCGGGCAACAAGACGGCGGTGGTTTCGACCATCAACGGCGATGCCAACGTTCCGTTCTACAAGGAACTCGGCAACCAGAAGATCTCGGCCGAAGACATTCCGGTGGTCGCGTTCTCGGTCGGTGAAGAAGAACTCGCGGGTCTCGACACCAAGCCGCTCGTCGGCCATCTCGCGGCCTGGAACTACTTCATGAGCATCGACACGCCCGAGAACAAGAAGGAGATCGCGGCGTGGCACAAGTTCATCAAGAACGACAAGCGCACCTTCAATGATCCGATGGAAGCGACGGTGATCGGCTTCAACCTCTGGGCCAAGGCGGTCGAGAAGGCCAAGACCACCGACGTCGCCAAGGTCTCCGACGCGATCATCGGCCTGAAGACGCCGAACCTCACCGGCGGCACCGCCGAGATGCTGCCGAACCACCACCTGACCAAGCCCGTCTTCATCGGCGAAATCCGCGACGACGGCCAGCTCGACGTGGTCTGGAAGACCAAGGCCGAAGTGCCCGGCGACGCCTGGTCCGACTATCTCGAAGGCAGCAAGGACATCGAAGCCGACTGGGTCAAGCTCAAGTGCGGCAACTACAACACCAAGACCAAGAAGTGCTCGGGCCAGAACTTCTGATCCGCGTGTCGAACTGGATTCAGTAGCGAAACATTTCCCTGAGGTCTTTTGCCCCGGGCGCAAGCCCGGGGCTCTCTTGATCCCGAGACAGGAAGCTCTGATCAAGCGTTGTGAGCGAACGCAGGTCGCATGAGGACGGAGTGCAGGAACCGAAGCGTACGAGTAGTACGTGAGGGTGAGAGCCGGTTCGGCGAAGCAAAGCTTCGCCAGGCTCGAACGAGCACCGCCCTCGTGCGAGATGCGGAGCGCAGCAGCTTTATCAGAGTTTCCTTCAGCCAACGAGAACGACGTGGATATGCGATCCGTCTTCTGCGCCTGTCGAGCCAGCTTGCTATCCGCGCTGATTCTCGTCGGCCCCATTGCCCATGCGCAGGATGAACCTGCGCCCCAGCCCGCTGCCGAGCCCGCCGTCGAAGCGGCGGCCGCAGCACCACACGATTACGCGGGCTATGTGCATGCCTTGCCCGAGGCGAGCTACTCCGAGAAGCAGGAGCTGCTCAGGCAGATCGTCGAAACGCGCGACGACAGGGCCGGCGCCCTGTTGAAAGCCTTGCTCGACGGTCGCCTCTATACCCATGGAGAAAGCGCCGATGTCGTCATCGCCGATGGCGAAGGCGACACGCTGGCGCTGAGCGATGCGATCAGCGGCGAAGCCGCCGGAACCGCGAGCAGCGACGCACTCAAGAAGATCGGCACCAACAACGCACTGCGCAAGACACTGCGCGGGCTCGTTGCGCAATTGCAGCTCGCCAGCGAAGACGATGCCGTTCGCCTCGCCGCGGTGCGCGAGATGATGCGCAGCCTCGACGACAGCACCGTCGAAGTCCTGCGCGCGCATCGGGCCAGCGAGACCGATGCGTCCGTGCAGGAGGCGATCGACGTCGGTCTCGCGCTCGCCGACCTGCAAAGCGGCGATCCCGAAGTTCGCCTCGCCGCGGCCGAGCATCTCGACGGCCAGCTCGCGAGCGAGGTCTACAATGCCTTGCTGCCGCTGACCGAGAAGAACGAAGACGGCAGCTACGCCGAACCCGATGCGCGCGTGCGCGCCGCCGCGCAGTCCGCGGTGCGCAGCATCGAAGGCAAGCGAAAGTTCTATGGCGCGGTCGAGACCCTGTTCTTCGGACTGTCACTGGGCTCGGTGCTCGTGCTCGCCGCGATCGGCCTCGCGATCACCTTCGGCGTCATGGGCATCATCAACATGGCGCATGGCGAGCTGATCATGCTCGGCGCGTATACGGCCTACGTGATGCAACAGCTGATGCCGCAGCACATCGCCGCCGCGACCCTGCTGTCGATTCCGATGGCCTTCGTCGTCTCGGGGCTCGCGGGTGTCGCCATCGAACGCGGCATCGTGCGCTTTCTGTACGGCAGGCCGCTCGAAACCCTGCTCGCCACCTTCGGCCTCTCACTGATCCTGCAGCAGCTCGTGCGCAGCGTGTTCTCGCCGCTCAACCGCAGTGTTTCGACGCCGGAGTTCATGAGCGGATCGCTGGTGGTCAACGATGCGCTCTCGCTGACCTACAACCGGCTCTACATCGTCGTCTTCATGTTCGTGGTCTTCATTGCGCTGCAGACCTTGCTCAGGCGCACGTCGCTGGGGCTCAAGGTGCGTGCGGTCTCGCAGAACCGCGGCATGGCGCGCGCGATGGGCGTCAAGAGCGAGTGGGTCGATGCGGCCACCTTCGGCCTCGGCTCGGGCATCGCCGGCGTGGCCGGTGTTGCGCTGTCGCAGCTCACCAACGTCGGGCCGAATCTCGGGCAGGCCTACATCATCGATTCGTTCATGGTGGTGGTGTTCGGCGGCGTCGGCAATCTGTGGGGCACGCTGATCAGCGGCATGTCGCTCGGCGTCATCAACAAGTTGCTCGAGCCTTATGCCGGGGCGGTGATGGCGAAGATTCTGGTGCTGGTGTTCCTGATCATGTTCATCCAGAAGCGGCCGCGCGGATTGTTTCCGCAGAAAGGCCGGATGGCGGAGGGCTGATCGTGAATCCCAAACCTCGCGGCTCGTTCATCGGCCAGCTGCTGCGCAGCGACCTGGGCAGCCGCATCTTCCTCGCGCTGTTGTTGCTCACGGCGGTCCTGGTTCCGGCGCTCAACCTGCTGGCGCCAGAAGGCTCCGCCCTGCATGTGCCGATCTACACGGTGACGCTGCTCGGCAAGTACATGAGCTATGCGCTGCTCGCGATCGCGGTCGATCTGATCTGGGGTTATTGCGGCATCCTGAGCCTCGGCCACACGGCGTTCTTCGCGCTCGGCGGCTATGCGATGGGCATGTACCTGATGCGCCAGATCGGCCCGCGCGGCGTCTATGGCGACCCGGTATTGCCGGATTTCATGGTGTTCCTGAACTGGAAGCAGCTGCCGTGGTTCTGGCAGGGCATGGACCTGTTCTGGTTCGCGATGCTCATGGTCGTCGTCGCGCCCGCGCTGCTGGCCTACGTGTTCGGATGGTTCGCGTTCCGCTCGCGCGTGACCGGCGTGTATCTGTCGATCATCACGCAGGCGCTGACCTATGCCTTGCTGCTCGCCTTCTTCCGCAACGAGATGGGCTTTGGCGGCAACAACGGGCTGACCGATTTCAAGGATCTGCTCGGCTTCGACCTGCAGGCGCGCGGAACCCGCATCACGCTGTTCCTGACCACCGCGCTGTTCCTCGGCCTGGGCTATGCGGCCTGTCGCTTCATCATCGGATCGAAGCTCGGCCGCGTGGTCGAGGCGGTGCGCGATGCCGAAAGCCGCACGCGCTTCATCGGCTACCGGGTCGAGAACGTGAAGCTCTGGCTGTGGACGTTCTCGGCGATCCTCGCGGGTATCGCAGGCGCGCTCTACGTGCCGCAGGTCGGCATCATCAACCCGGGCGAGTTCGCGCCGATCAATTCGATCGAGGTGGTGGTCTGGGTCGCGGTCGGCGGGCGCGGCACGCTTTACGGCGCCGCGCTCGGCGCGCTGGTCGTCAACTACGCCAAGACCTGGTTCACCGCCGCGTTGCCGGAGATCTGGCTCTACGCGCTCGGCGCGCTGTTCGTCGGCGTGACGCTGTTTCTGCCGCAGGGCATCGTCGGCCTCGTCGCCAAGCTCGCGGCCAAGAGGAAAGCCTCATGAATGTCGGTCGCCTGCTCGGCCAGGGCCAGCGCTCGCGCGCGCCCAAGCTCGATCTTTCGCACAACATCATCCTGTATCTCGAAGACATCAGCGTGAGCTTCGATGGCTTCAAGGCGCTCAACAACCTCAACCTCTACATCGAAGCCGGCGAGCTGCGCTGCATCATCGGCCCGAACGGGGCCGGCAAGACCACCATGATGGATGTCATCACCGGCAAGACGCGGCCCGACGTGGGCAGCGCCTGGTTCGGACAGACCGTCGACCTGCTCACCTTGAGCGAACCCGAGATCGCCGCCGCCGGCATCGGGCGCAAGTTCCAGAAACCCACGGTGTTTCCGAATCACTCGGTGTTCGAGAACCTGGAACTCGCGATGGCCGGCGACAAGTCGGTCTGGAAAACACTGATCGCCAAACTGTCGGGCGAGCAGCTCGGACGCATCGACGAGGTGCTCAAGATCATCGGCCTCACCGAACGCGTCGAAGCGCTGGCCGGTGGCTTGTCGCATGGACAGAAGCAGTGGCTGGAGATCGGCATGCTGCTCATGCAAGACCCGGAGCTGCTGCTCGTCGATGAACCCGTCGCCGGCATGACGCCGCAGGAGACCGAGAAAACCGCCGAGCTGCTGACCTCGCTCGCTGGAAAACACTCGGTGGTCGTCGTCGAGCACGACATGGCGTTCGTGCGCTCGATCGCGCGCACCGTGACGGTGCTGCATCAGGGTTCGGTGCTCGCCGAAGGCAGCATGGATCAGGTGCAGAACGATCCGAAAGTGATCGAAGTTTATTTGGGTGATTGAGCGATGCTGACGATTAAGGGCCTCAACCAGTTCTACGGCGGCAGCCACACGCTGTGGGACATCGACATGCGCATCGAAACCGGATCGCGCACCTGCCTGATGGGCCGCAACGGCATGGGCAAGACCACGCTGCTGCGCTGCGTGATGGGCCTGGTGCCGGCGGCGACGGGTGAAATCAGCTTCGATGGCGGAATCGACCTGCGCAAGCTCTCGGCCGACCAGCGTGCGAGCCTCGGCATCGGATTCGTTCCGCAGGGGCGCGAGATCTTCAGCCAGCTGTCGGTGGAAGAAAACCTGCGCATGGGGCTCATCGCCAAGCGCGAGCGACCCGCCGATGCGCTCGATCGCGTCTACGCGACGTTTCCGATCCTCAAGCAATTCCTGCGTCGCCGCGGTGGCGATCTGTCGGGCGGGCAACAACAGCAGCTCGCGATCGGCCGCGCCCTGCTGCTGCAACCCAAGCTGCTGATCCTCGACGAACCCTGCGAAGGCATACAGCCGAACATCGTCCACGAGATCGGCGACCTGATCCTGAGGCTCAACGAAGAGACCGGGCTGACCGTGCTGATCGTGGAGCAGAAGCTGCCGTTCGCGCGCCGCGTGGCGAGCGACTTCCGCATTCTCGACAAGGGCCGGCACGTGGCGCAGGGGCCGATCGGCGATCTGACCGACGAGATGGTGAGGCATCACCTGACCGTCTGAGGCCGCGCTCCTTCGGCGGTGCGTGCCGACGGTGCCGGGGCTCGGAGGTTCGGCAAGACTCGTGGCCCGAGGCACGCCACTGCCGTCGAATGCGCCGCCGCTCGAGTCAGAAAGCTGCCGTTCGGCAAGCCCAGTGCCAAATCGCCGCCCTGAGTATGGTGAGTGCGGGGCTTCCAAGATGATGTTCATAAATTACCGGGACGCCGATGAGGCCCCCTCGAGCGAAGCAAAAGCCATGATGCTGATCGCGGACTTGCAGGCGGCGGCGCAGCGCTTGCTGGACCACAGCCCGGGCGCGGACGTGCTGAGCGTGCCGGTGGCGGCCGGCATCGTGCTGCTGGTCGGACGCAAGGACGCGGTGAAGGACGAAGCCCTTCGACTTCAGGCCGCCGAGTCCGGCTCGCACTAGCGAGCCGCGTCTGGCGATCGAGCGATCGCGCGAAGAAGCGACCCGGGTCGCTTCTAACTCGCAGGCTGCAACAAGTCCCGCCGCTGGAGCACCAGCGAATAACGCGTCGCCCTGGCCTCGTCGATCGCCTGCTCGAGCAGGCGGCGCACATCCGGTTTCATGCCCGCCGAACGTGGCAGCATCGATTCGAACGAACGCTCGTAATGCTCGCGCGGCGCGACCTCGGCACGCAGCTCCAGCCGTGCGCCGTTCGGAACCAGCGCGGGCAGCGTCGCATGCAGCACTCTCGATGCGCCGGGCGCGAGCCGGGTGTCGAAGTTCTCGTGCTGCAAGGACACATCCACATCCCAGCCGATCGTGTCCTGCGCCAGCCGCGTGCCGAGCGGCGACGATGCTTCGATCAGCCAGAGCTCGATGTGCAGCTTGGGCACCATGTAGGTCGGCACCGAATGCCCGGCGCCGGTGTTGGTCACGCTCGCGCTCACTTGCCCTTGCGCGTCGACCTCGATGCGCGTGCTCAGGGCGCTGCGAACCATCTCGGGCGAATGGATGCCCGGCCAGCGATGCTCGCGATCCGGCATGTGGCAGGACTGGCAGCTGCGGCCCTCGGCGGCGTAGCGGCTCTGTCGCCATTGGTTGAGCGTGTCTTCGCGCAGCTTGTTCGCGGTGCGTGGTCCGTCATCGGGAAACTGATGGCAGGTCGCGCAGAACCGGCTGTCCTCGAAGGCCGACGACGCGGTGAATCCGCCATGCGGCGTCTGGCCGGGCGAGGGCGTGGAGGCGCTTTTCGATGGCGGGCCGAAGCGTGCGTGTTCGCGCACGTGGCAGGCCGCGCAAACCAGTCCGTCGTGGCCCAGCGTTTGCGGCACGTAAGCCGGCGGCGCTGTCGCGGGCGCGGCGGGCCAGTGGTGCGATCGGGCCATCAGCGCCTTCTGCTCGGCCAGCGGCGCATGGCAATCGAAGCATGGGTTGGCGTCGTCCTGCGGCATCATCTGCAACTGCCAGAGCATGCCTGCGCCCATGGTCTGGCTATGCAGGCTCTGCTTCCAGCTTTCGAACTGCGCGACGTGGCATTGCCCGCAATTGCGCGGGTCCAGCGAGGCTTCGAGCGCGGAGAAATTCGCCGGAGGAGCGCCTTGCGCGGCCAGCGGTTTTTGCCAGTGCCGCGCGAGGAATTCGCCTGCGGGATCGGATGGCGTGCCCGGCAGTAACCGCCATGCCGCGCCCACGCCGACGACGCCGACAACGATCAGCAGCGCCGCCAGGACGATGGATCGCCTGCGGATCACGCCTTGCGGATTCTCCAGGTGAAGGTGCCGGCGTCGTTCTTGTCTTCGGTCAGCGCATGGCCTTCGACCTTGCAGATGAAGGCGATCGACGATCCGGACGACGGATTGTCGAAGACGATTTCGAGCTCTTCACCGCTGCTGAGTTTCTTCAGCGCTTTCTCGGTGTAGATCTGCACGTGCGGGCAGCCGTAGCCCACGGCATTGAGTTGATAAACGCCATCGTCGCGCTTCACGAAACTGATATTGGCAGCTGCCACGAGCCTTCTCCTGCGGGTTCAAACGGGTTCAAAGATCCAGACCGCTGCGCGACAGGCGCCAGTCTATCCACATCCTGAGCAGCTTCACCGACACGTAGCCGCCCAGCGTCATGCCGGCCAGGAACACCCATCCGCTGAGGTCGCCGTTGGTCACGGTGGCGAAGAACGCACCGATGTTGCAGCCCATGCCGATGCGCGAGCCGAGCCCCATCAGCACGCCGCCACTGATCGCGAGCACGGCGGTCTCGGTGTTCGGCCACTTCCATTTGAACTCGCCCGAGATGTTGGCGAGCACTGCGGCGCCGACGATGATGCCCACCGACATCATGCCCGGCGCGTTGAGCAGGGGATTGGGGATGCCGTTGTCGAGTCCGAAGAACAGGTTGTCCATCGTGTCGATGCCGGCGAGCGACATCAGCCAGCCGCCCCACTGTGCTTCCTGCGTGGTGATGTACCAGTAGCCCGGGTCGAACACGCTGTCCTGGATCGAAAGCCCGTCGACATAGCCCATCGCCGAGAGCAGTTCGCCGAAATTGAAGATGCCGTAGTGCTCGCGCAGGCTGCCCGTGACGAGCATCTGCAGGCCGGCGAGGATGCCGAGCCCCAGGCCAGCGAGCGCGGTGTTCTTCGACTGCGTGAGCAGCGACCAGATGCCTGCGAGTTCGTCACGCATCGTCATCGGCGCGCTCGTCGCACGCTGGCGCAGGTACAGCTTGCGGTAGTTCTTCGCGTAGATCAGCACCAGCAGCATCAGCGAAGGCACGATCGCCACGAGCAAAGCATTGCCGAACAGATAGCTCCACAGCGTCGCCGGCAGTTTCAGATGATCGGCGACGGTGGTGCCGGCGAGCTGCCACAGATAGCCCGCGGTGAACTGGTCGAACCATCCCTGGGTGATCGACAGCTGCGCCGGCATGTCCTGTGCGGCGGCCTGGGCGGCCCACGACGCCGGAACCAGCGCATCGATCCAGCCGTCCGCGGTGACGAACCAGGCTTGCGAGAACGCGATCGAAAACAGCACGAGCGCCGAGGCGAGGTTGCCTTCTCCGCTCTTGTACAGCGAACTCGATGCGCAGCCGCCCGACAGCACCATGCCGAGCCCGAAGACCAGGCCGCCGACGAGCACGTGCAGGCCGAGCGGATGCGGCTGGAAGCTGTTGATGCCGGTGCTCTGGATCGCAGCCGAGATCAGCGAGTACAGCATCACCGCCACCAGCACACCGACCGCCATTCTGGGCACGCCGACCGCGAACAGGTCGCGCACGGCCGAGGCCATGCAAAAGCGCCCGTACTGCAGCAGCAATCCATAGCCGATGCCGAACCAGGCATAGACCAGCAGATAGCTGAAGCGCGTATCGATGCCCAGGTAAATCGCCGAAGCCAGCAGGGCGCCGAGCAGCAACAGCGCGGCGGTCAGCGGCCCGGAGCGGCGCGAAGCCGCAGTGCCTGTCGGCGCTGCGGATCGGGTGATGGTCGATGAGCTCATCGCAACTCGGTCACAGGATGAATTGCAGGCCGAGAATCGTCTGGAAGTTGTCTTGCAGGACCGGATTCGTCGGATTCGGATTGGCGTAGTCGATACGCTGGTGCTCGAGCGTCAGCTTCAGCTGCTGGCCGTTGAGGTAGTAGTTGAAACCCGCCGCGTTGATGCGACGGTCCAGCGCGCCGCCCGGCAGCTGATACTCCGAGCCGTTGTGGCGCGCGAAGAACTGCAGGCGTCCCGGGCCGACCGGTGACGGCAGCAGATAAGCCGCCTTCACGTAGAAGCCTTCGAGTTCGGTGTTGACCGGCAGCGTCGGGTCCGGGTCTTCGTTGATCGCGTTGCCGAGCGAATAATTGAAGTACGCGCCCGACACGGTGTAGGTGCCGCTGCTGAACGGATATTCGGCGAAGCCGTCGACCGTCCAGGCCTTGTAGTCCTTGCTGTTGCTGAGCTGCGTGTAGTTCGCGTACGCCGCGTCGGCCTGATAATCGTAGGCGGCGCCGATGGTGAAGACGCGCTGCGTTCCGAGATAGGTTCCGCGGTAGCCGTAATCGAACTCGGGATCGAGCGGGCTCCAGTGCACGCGCGCGGTCACGCGCGGTGCTTTCTGCGGCACGTTCTCGCCTTCGCGTCCATCCATGATCGCAAGGCGATACTGGAACGCGGCGTCGGCGAGGTTGCCCCAGATCGCGACACCGGTATCGCGCGTGCCCGCGAACGGCGTGTACGAGATGTCGGAGCGATCGATCGTCAGCGGCTCGAGGCAGGCTTCGAGGTTTTCGCGCGAGAAGGTGTTCTTGAAGCGCCCGGCGATGAAGCGGACTTCGTCGCGAAAATCGAAGGTCAGGTAGGCGTCGCGATAGAAGACATCGCGATCGTCGACGCCGCCACGGCTGTCACCGGTGGCTTCGAGCTGCACGTAGTAGCCGATGACGTCGTTGTACTGGCCGAAGAAGGTCAGGCGGTTGCGGCGCAGATAGGTGTCGGTGCTGCTGCCTTCGTGATTGGCCGAGGTGTAGCTGCGATTCTCCGCCCACAGCTGCAAGGCGTAGTTGATCTGCAGCGAGCTCTGGTCGTTCTCGCCGAAGTGGAAGACAGGCCCGGCCTGCGCGGCCTCGGCGAACAGACCACAGGCCGCAGTCAGGACAGCCGCCGTTGCCGGAGCAAGGCGGAAGTGGGAAGCGTTGGGCACGGTTATTTACCTGTGGGACTGGCGAAATGCGGGTAGCGGGCGTTGAGGGTTTGCACGTCACCACTGGTGTGGCAGGTGCTGCAGCTCTTTTCGGCGTTCTGGCGCGGGTCGGAAACCAGGCCCTGGTGCGCGATCTCCTGCTTGAGGATGCGCGGATTGCCCTGGTGGCAGCCGACGCACGAGAAATTGACCTTGGCGTGATCGGCGTGCCACGGCGCGGTTTGCTTGTCGGCGCTCGGCAGTGCCGCACGTTTGCCGTTGTGGCACTTGAAGCAGCTCGACGCGCCGAGCCCGCAGGCGTTGGCCAGGGCCACGGGCGAGAAGCGCGCGGCGCCTTCCGACAAGCTCGCCAGCGCTTCGCTGCCCCAGGCATTGGCTTCGGTGTCGGCGGCCAGTTGTTGCTGCGATTGCGGAAACAGCAGCGGCAGCACGCTGGCGGTTGCCAGCAAGGCCGTGCACGCGATCGCCGCATACAGGCCAGCGCGGCTCACCCGGCCCAGCCGGGTCGATATGAAGTGGATTACCTTGTTCACGACTCTCTCTTATGGATCGGTGGACTGGGTTTGGGTGTCGGTGTCGTTCGCGCGTGGTTTGGCGGCGCGTATGTCTTTTTCGCGGAGACCGTCCGCGCACATGCAGGTCGGTCCGTTTCCACGAAAGCGCAGGCGGCTCTTGGGTTTCAGCAGGCCCTGCTGCTGCGTGTCCGCTGCGTCGGCTTCCGCTGCCGGGCTTTGCTGTTCGGACTCATCGGCCTGCGCGGCATGCGTGGCCAAAGGCGACGACAGCGCGATCAGCAGCAGCGCCAACGCAAGCCGATGTCGGCGAGTGATCGGTCGATTCATGCGATGCGATTCATGGGATTCGATTCCTGCCGCCACGCCGGGCATGGAGGCAGGGATCGTGGTTCCTGATCAGCCGCCGCAGGGGTTGGGCGGAAGGCCGGGGCCGCTGCCACCGCCCGATCCGCCACCGCCACCGCCACCGCCGCCCGATCCACCGTCGTCGACGGGCGGCTGCTTGTAGGCCTTGTCGGCCTTGATGATCAGATCGGCGCTGGCCGCGTAGGCATCGACGATGCGTGGCCTCACGCTTTCCGAGGTACGCGAGGCGATGTTCGCGGGCTGGTTGAGCTTGTAGAAGCTCAGCTCGTCGGTGCGCCACGGCGAGTCGTTCGGCAGGATGCGATTGCCGTCCTTGTCGGTGGTCGCGGTGAGCGAGTTCCACTCGATCATCGAGCCGTCGTACAGGCGCGTCGGCAGGCCGAGGATTACCGCGCTGACCAGCTGCGCCACCGCGGCGCGCGCGGCCGTCTCGCAGTAGATGTAGACCGTGTCGCCCGGGCGATACGCGTTGCCGGCGCCCAGATGCTGATAGCTGCCGTCGACGAAGCCCTTGCCCGCGGCATCGACCTGGCCGTCGAGATAGGCGCGCAGTTCGGCCTTGGGCTTGAACAGGCCGCCGGTGCCGCCGTTGACCATCAGGTTGGTCCAGTTGAGCTGCGCGGCGCCACGCGGGTGGCCCTGGCGCGAGCCGCCGTTCTGGAAGCTGCGCGTGTAGTCGGCCAGCGGCGTGCCGGCTTCGGAGGTTTCGCCGGCGCTGTACTGGTCGAGGCTGCGGCCGTCCCAGATGAACACGCCGTCGGACGGATCGTTGCGGTCCGTCACCGGCAGCACGTTGATCAGATCGACGAAGGTGGCATGCAGCGCGGTGTTGTCGACCGGCAGGTCTTTCACGCTTGCGAGCGCACGGTTGATCACCGGGCTCGCGGTGTCGGTGAAATCGTCCGCCGTCCACTCGCCGCTGAGGTAATCGTTGCCGCCGTCGAGGATCGCCAGATGCGCCTGGTCCACGCCCCAGTAGCGCAGCGTGTACCAGCAGCGACCGAGGTTCATCGCGTTGCTGCCACCGCCGACGCCCTGCGCGCACAGGATCAGATCCTTGCTCGGATCGATCGCATAACGACGCAGCAGCTGATCGACGCGCGCTCCAGAGAGCACGATGCCTTCGACTTCGATCACGCCGTTCGAACGCGATTCGCGCCAGTCGCTTTCGACGTAGGAGAAGACGTTCCTGTTGTCGGGCTTGATCAGGCGCTTGCCCGCGACGCCCTGCACCTGCTGGAAGATGACGAGCTTGCCGGTGATGCCGGCGGGCCGCTCGCGTTCCCAGTTGTCCTTCCAGCGCTTGAGCGTCTTGCCGGTGACCAGGCCGTTGACGTTGTCGTCGTAGCTCGCGGCCGATTCCTGCACGATCTTCGCAGGCGAGTTGATCTCGATGCTGGGCGCCGTGTCTTCCTCCACCGGAGCCTGGCGTTCACCACCGCAGGCGCTGAGTAGGACCGACGTAAGAAGCGCCGCGAACCGCACGGTTCTGGCGCTGAGATGCTGTTTCATGTTGCCCCCAATGTTGCGAGGCGCGGAAGCTGCCACAGCGTAATTGGGAGGCTAAAAGAACAATCCGTAATGTCGATATGTCATGCGTCGAAATCGCACTGTTTTTCCTCTGGAGCGCAGGCCCCGAAAACGGCATGAAGATTTTTTCATGCTGTTTCCTATCGACGCAGTTTGTTTGCTGCTGCGCAAAGCGTTGCGCTTTTTCGATCAGTGGAAATACTCAAGCTGACTGATCGATCATGCGAGTGCAGGCGCGCGGCTTTACGCTCATTCAACATTCAAGAGGAGGAACTCAAGCCGATGTCCACGAACGACGACGGTTTCAACCAGCGGGGCCGTAATTCCTTGCCCGGCTATCTCGGCATCGTGTTCACGCAGGTGCAGGCGCACGAGGTGCGGGCCCATCTGCCGGTTCGCGGTGAACTCATGGCGCCGAACGGCTTTCTGCATGCGGCGACCGTGGTGGCGCTGGCCGACACCGCCTGCGGCTACGGCTGTGTCGCCAACCTGCCTTCCGGGGCCAGCGGTTTCACGACCATCGAACTGAAGTCGAATCATCTCGGCACGGCGCGCGACGGAACGATCGAATGCACGGCGACACCCGTGCATCTCGGCAAGACGACGCAGGTCTGGGATGCCACCGTCAAGCATCGGGAAAGCGGAAAAACCCTGGCGCTGTTCCGCTGCACGCAGATGGTGTTGATGCCCAAGTAGGGGCCGGCCGCCATTTAGGGTGGGGACGCTTTCCACGCGCAACGACATCTTCTGCTTCTCGGCGAGACAGGAGAGGCGGGGTGGGAAAACTCATCAATATCGACAACGGCGGCACGCTGACCGACATCTGCGTGCTGGACGGGTCCATGGTCTGGCGCACCAAGACGCTGACGACGCCGTTCGACCTGTCGCGCTGTTTCATCGACGGGCTGACCAAGGCATCGAAGGCCATCTACGGCCACGAGGATCTGGTGGCGCTGCTGGCCTCCACCGATCACATCCGCTATTCGACGACGCAGGGCACCAATGCGCTGGTCGAGCGCAAGGGCCAGCGCCTCGGGCTGCTGCTCACCGGCAGCCTGAGCCGCGAGTCGCTGCGGCATGCGGAAAACGCGGCCGGTCTGTTCGATGCACTGGTCGGCGACCGCTGCGTCACGCTCGACCTGTCCCAGGATGCCGAAGCGCTGGAGATGGCGGCGGTCCGCGCGATCAACACGCTGGCGTCCTCGGGCGCGCATCGGGTGGTGGTCGCACACGGCGGCGCGGATCGCCTGGCCCAGGAGACGCGGCTCAAGAAAATATTCCTGCGCAAGTTTCCACAGCATCTGCTCGGCGCGGTGCCGCTGCTGTATTCGCACGAGGTGGTGCAGGACGAGGATGACGTGCGGCGCACCTGGACGGCCTTGTTCAACGCCTTCCTGCATCCGGCGATGGAGCGCTTCCTCTACAACGCCGAACACAAGCTGCGCCTGGCCAAGACGCGCAACCCGCTGCTGATCTTCCGCAACGACGGGCACTCGGCGCGCGTCGCCAAGACCATCGCGCTGAAGACCTACAGCTCGGGCCCGCGCGGCGGCATGGAAGGCTCGCGCGCACTGGCCCAGCACTACGGCTTCGAGCACCTGGTGTCGATCGACATCGGCGGCACCACCACCGACATCGGCGAAGTGGCCAGCGATGGCGTTCGCGAGGAACGTCGCGGGCGCGTCGAGAACGTCGAGGTCTCGTTTCCGCTCTGCAACGTCGTCAGCGTGGGTGTCGGCGGCAGCTCGATCATCCAGTGCCGCGATGGCCGCAACATCGAGGTCGGCCCGCAAAGCGTCGGCAGCGCACCGGGACCGGCCGCGTTCGGCCTGGGCGGAACGCAAGCCACCATCACCGATGCCTTCGTGCTCACCGGCCTGCTCGATCCCGCGACCTTCTTCGGCGGCGATCTGCGGCTCGACGTGGAGCGGGCACGCGCCGCGATCGCGCAGAACGTGGCGCAGCCGCTCGGCGTGAGCGAGGAGCTCGCCGCCGCCCGCATGGAGGCGGCCTGGGTCGACAAGGTCGCGCAGAGCATCCACGCCTTCACGCAGGTGACGCCGCAGACCACGCTCGCGGCCTTCGGCGGTGCCGGCCCGTTCGTGGTCTGTCGCATCGCCGAGGCGGCGGGCATCGACCGCGTGCTGATTCCGGGCCTTGCGGCGGTGTTCTCCGCGTTCGGCCTGGGCTTCTCCGACATCGAGCATCGCTACGAGGCGCCGCTGGCCGGCGCGGACGATCTGCCCGCCACGCTCGATGAGCTCACGCGCCGTGCGCGCCGCGGCATGCACGCCGAAGGCTTCGCGCTCGAAGACTGCGTCGTCGAGCGCAGGCTGGCGATCAGCGGTGCGGGGCGCGACGAAGAACTGCCGTTGCCGGAGACGCTGCCGCCGATCGCTTCGGGCGAACGCCTGTCGCTGGCCTTGAACGTGCGCAAGCCGATCGCGCAGCCCGCCCTGCAAGGCCGCTTCGGCTCGGCCTCGCACGCGGCCGTCGAGGCGGGCCGGCGTCGCGTGGTGCTTGCGGACAAGAGCCAGGAACTGCCGCTGTATCGACTGGAGGATCAGCGCGCGGGCACGCGCGCCGCAGGCCCGGCCGTGCTCGAGGAAGCCTTCTTCACGTGTCGCCTCGATGCGGGCTGGCAGTTCGAATTCAACGATGCCGGCGACGTGCTGCTGAGTCGCAGCGGCCGGGCTTGAGGAGAGAGATCGCGATGAAAAAAGTGTTGATCACCGAGAACCTGCGCATCGACCTGGACAGCGAGCAATGGGAATGCCGTGCCTGCGGCGCCGAGCTGATCGGGGCACGTGAAAACTACAAGCGCGGCCTGCTGGTCTACGACCGCGATCCGCGCGAGATCCACAAGCCCCTGCTCGATCCGGATCACTACGAGTTCACCTACGCGCCGAATCCGCAGTGGTGCCGCATCCTCGAATACTACTGCCCGCGGTGCGGCTCGATGATCGAGACCGAATACCTGCCGCCCGGACATCCGCCGATACACGACATCGAGCTCGACATCGAGGCGCTCAAGCGGCAGTGGAAGGACAGGCCCGAAGTGCAGGAGGCTGCCGTGGGGCAGGAGTATCCGCGCCCGGTCGCGCACGGCGGCCCGCGCGCCGCGCGCCTGTACACCGGAGAAGGCGCATGAAGCGCGTTTCGGTCGACATCGGCGGCACCTTCACCGATTGCTTCGTCGCCTGGGGCGATCGCTACATCGAATCCAAGGCGCTCACCACGCATCAGAACCTCGCGCTGGGCTTCAACGAGGCGCTGAAGACCGCCTGCCGCCAGCTGGAAATCAGCGAACGCGAGCTGCTGTCGCAGGTCGATTCGGTGCGCTACGCCACCACGCTCGGAACCAATGCGCTGATCGAGCGCAAGGGGCCGCGCCTGGGCCTGCTGACGACGGACGGTTTCCGCTCGTCGGTTCCGCTGACGCGCGCCAAGGGCTATGGCACCGGCCTGCCGCACAAGCAGCAGATGGACGTGCCCAACGCGCAGCGCCCCGACCCCATCGTGCCGATCCCGATGATCCTCGAAGTGCGCGAGCGCGTGGATTACGCGGGCGCCGTGGTCATGCCGCTCGACGAAGACCAGCTGCGCGATCGCCTGCGCGAGCTCGTCGATCTCGGCGCCGAGGCCATCGTCGTGGTGCTCGCCAACTCGGTGGTCAACCCGGTGCACGAGCTGCGCATCCGCGAAATCTTCCTCGAGGAATATCCGGGCCACATGCTCGGTGCGATTCCGATGCTGTTGTCGCACCAGGTGGTCGGTCGCAAGGGCGAATACGTGCGTGCCATGTCGACGATCATCGATGGCTTCCTGCACCAGGTGATGTACCACGGGCTCGGCACGCTGGAGCTCAATCTGCGCAACGCCGGCTACGACAAGCCGATGCTGTGCAACCACAACTCGGGCGGCATGGCGCAGCTCAATTCCACCGATGCGCTGCAGACCGTGCATTCGGGGCCGGTGTCGGGCATCGCGGCCAGCGAGCACCTGGCGCTGCAGACCGGGCTCGGCAACATCGTCGCCACCGACATGGGCGGCACCAGCTTCGACATCGGCATCGTCGTCGAAGGTGGCATCAAGCACTACGATTTCAATCCGGTCATCGAGCGCTGGATGGTCAGCGTGCCGATGGTGCACCTGGTGACGCTCGGCGCGGGCGGCGGCTCGATCTGCCACTACGACCGCATGTTCCAGACCGTGCAGGTGGGCCCGGAATCCGCGGGCTCCGATCCGGGCCCGGCCTGCTACGACCGCGGCGGCATGAAGCCCACGGTGACCGACGCCGATCTGCTGCTCGGGTATCTGGATCCGGCCAATTACGCGGGCGGTCACATCAAGCTCAATCCGCGTCGCTCGAAGCAGGCGATCGAAGCGCATCTGGCCGACGAGATGGACGAGAGCGTGGTGGACTGCGCCAAGCTCATCAAGCGCACGGTCGACGCCAACATGGCCAACGGCATCGCGCGCGAGCTGCGCACGCGCGGCTACGAGCCCGAGCATTTCACGATTCTCGCCTACGGCGGCAACGGACCGCTGCACGCCTGCGGCATCGCGCGCGCGCTCGGCGTGAAGACCATTCTCGCGCCGCCGTTCGCCTCGGTGTTCTCGGCCTGCGGCGCCGGCAACATGAGCCAGCTGCACATCCACGAGATGAGCACCTGGACCACGCTGTTCGACGCCAATCGCCAGGCCTTCTTCAGCGACTACGACCGCTTCAACGGTGTCGTCGAAGAGCTCGAGCGACGCGGTCGCGAGGACCTGCTGCGCCAGGGCTTCGAGCCCGCGCAGGTGCGCTATCGCCTCGAGCTCGACATGCGCTACGGCAACCAGCGCGTCGAGACCGCGGTGGTCACCGACCTGAATCGGGTGACCGCGCCGGAGCACGTGCTCAAGCTGATCGAGCAGTTCCACGAGCGCTACGGCGAGCGCTTCGGCGCGGGCAGCCAGACGCCCGAGGCCGGCGTGCGCATCAACACGATCCGCGTGTGCTCGTACATCGAGCATCCGGGCATCCGCTTCCGCAGCATCAGGCCGCCCGAGAAGCTGCTGCCGGCACCGCCGCCGATCGGGACGCGCGACTGCCACTTCGTCGGCGTGGACGGCGCGCGCAAGACCGCGATCTACGGCGAGGCCGCACTGACGCCCGGAACACGGATCGACGGCCCCGCGATCGTGGTCACGCGGGCTACCACTTACCTGATCGAACCGGGCTGGCGCTATACCGCGGCGGACCAGAACGCCGTGTGGTTCACCCGGCTCGACGCCTGAGACGGCAGAGGAATAAAGCGCTCATGAACGACAACAACATCACGCCCGACCAGCAGGCGATGCTCGACCGCTTCGTGCGGCAGAACAAGCTGTTCTACGCGCCGGACCCGGCGATCATGGAGAACCATCGCATCGATCCGCGCAGCGAGATCGAACAGCGGCTGCTGTCGGGCGAAGTGGACCCGCACAAGATCAACGAGGTTCGCGGCCTGATCATCTCGGCGCTCGACGAATCGAACACCATGATCGAGCAGATGGGTGCCGCGCCCGGTGCGAAGTGGGGCGACATGACCACGGGCATCTTCACGGCGGCCGGCGATCTGTCGATGATCGCGCCGCATGGCGTCGGCGGCTTCGCCGCCGCGGTGTTCTACCCGATCAAGTTCATCAACAAGTACTGGACCGACGAACCGACCGTCGGCGTGCGCGAGGGCGACGGCTTCATCCACAACGACGCGCGCTACGGCGGCATCCACAACACCGACCAGTCGATGATGATGCCGGTGTTCTGGGACGGGCAGCTGGTGTGCTGGGTGTCGGCCACCATCCACGAGGGCGAGAACGGCGCCACCGAGCCCGGCGGCATGCCGGCCGCGGCCGAGAGCAAGTTCGACGAAGGCCTGAAGATGTCGCCGTTCAAGGTGGTGGAGAACTTCGAGCTCAAGCGCGATCTGGTCACCTTCCTGCAGAACTCGGTGCGCGATCCCAAGCTGCAGCTCGAAGACATGAAGGTGCGCCTGCATTCCTGTCTGCGCCTGCGCGAGCGCGTGGTCAAGCTGCTCGAGGAGCATGGCGCCGAAGCGCTCATCATGACCTTGCGCAAGCACATCGAGGATGTCGTCGACGAAGTTCGGCGGCGCATCCTCGAGCTGCCGGACGGCACCATGCGCACGGTGTCCTTCGCCGATTCCACGCTGCGCGAGAGCGCGCTGCTCAAGCTCAACATGGCGATCACGGTCAAGGGCGACAAGCTGACCGTGGACATGCGCGGCTCGTCGCCCGAGCTGGTCAATCGCTCGATCAACACCTGCCAGGCCTCGTTCAAGACGATGCTCTACAGCGGCTGGATGCAGAACGTGTGGCCGGACCTGCCGTTCACGATGGCGGTGTTCACGCCGTTCGATTTCGTGTTCGACGAAAAATCCATCGTCAACGGCTCGTTCGACACGCCGCAGGCCATGAGCCTGATTCCGCTGTTCAAGACCATGACCATCGCCAGCATTCCGATGGCCAAGTTCAACTACAGCCTGCCGAACCGCTACACCGCGATGGTCGCGCCGCAATACGACCAGCCGGCCACGCTGATCTACGGCGGCATCACCCAGCACAACGAGTTCACGGGCAATTTCTGCGCGGACATCAACGGCATGGGGCAGGGCGGCCGCAGCCATCGCGACGGCGAGCATTCGGTGTCGCCGCCGTTCGCGGCGCATTGCGACCTCGGCGAAATCGAGCTCATGGAAGAAGACCTGCCGCTCGTGCGCCTGGGCGCCTTCACGCTGACCAAGGATCGCGCCGGCTTCGGCAAGCAGCGCAGCGGCCTGGGCTACGAGCAGATCCACACCTTCCGCGGCTCGGCGCTGTGGGGCTACATGACCGGCTGCACCGGCTCGCTGTTCCCGTCCGCGCAACCCTTGTTCGGCGGCTACGCGTCGCCCGCGTATCCGCTGTGCAAGATCAAGGGCATCAACGTCTTCGACGAACTGCAGAAGAATCCGGAGCGCGTGCCGTTCGACATCGTCAGGCTCATGAACGAGCGCGCCATCGAGGGCGCGACGTATTCGACGCATCCGTCGGCGATGACCTTCGAGCTGGCGCAGCCCGGCGAGGTCTACATGCTGTGCCAGGGCGCGGGCGGCGGTTACGGCGATGTGCTGCAGCGCGACCCGGCGCTGGTGATGAAGGATCTCGAGGAGCAGCTGATCTCCGACGACACCGCGCGCGACATCTTCAAAGTGGCTTACGACAGCGCCTCGCGCCTCGTCGACGAGCAGGGCACGCGCGCGCTGCGCGAGCAGGAGCGCAGGGCGCGCATCGCGCGCGGCAAGCCCTTCGACGAGTTCGTGAAGACCTGGAGCACGCCGGAGCCACCCGCGCATCTGCCGTACATGGGGTGCTGGGGCGCGGACGTGAACACCGTCTACGGGATCATGATGGGCGAGCGCGTGAAGATGAGCGCAACGGCCTTGCAGAGCCAGTTCATGCTCAACCCCAAGGACGTGCGCATCGCGCAGCTCGAAGCCGAAGTCGCGGCGCTCAAGCGTGCGGGATAGCGAACATGGCCATGACTCGCAAAGAGAGTCGCGAATGACCGACTACGCGCGGATGTTCCGGCTCGACGGCAAGGTCGCCGTGGTGACGGGGGGCGCGCAGGGCATCGGCGCCGAAACCGGCCGCGCGCTCGCGCAGGTCGGCGCGGCGGTGCTGCTCACCGACGTGAACGATGTGGCCGGCAACGAGACGGCGGAGCGCATCCGCGCGCAGGGCGGCCAGGCCGAATTCCTGCGTCAGGACGTCACCGATGAAGCCCAGTGGGAGGCGGTGATCGCCCAGGCGAAATCGCGCTTCGGCGGACTCGACATCCTGGTCAACAACGCCGGCATCGAGCGCATGGGCCTGCTCGATGATGTGGAGGTCGAGACCTTTCGCGAAGTGCTCGACACCAACGTGGTGGGCGTCTTCCTGGGTTGCAAGCATGCGATGCGCGCGATGCGGCGCGACGGTGGCGCGGGACGTGGCGGCTCCATCATCAACATTTCGTCGGTTGCGGGCTTGATCGGCGTGACGGCGCTGGGCGCCTACAACGCCTCCAAGGGCGCGGTGCGCCTGCTGACCAAGTCGGTCGCGGTGGAATGCGCGCAGTTCAAGACCGGCATCCGCTGCAACTCGATTCATCCGGGTGTGATCCACACGGACATGGGACAGAAGTTCCTGCAGAACTTCGTGGACCTGGGACTGACGCCGGACGTGCCGACCATCGACGCGGCGTTCAAGGCGGTGATTCCGTACGGCGAATACGGCGAGGTCCGGGATATCGCGTGTGCCGCGCTGTACCTGGCGACCGATGCGTCGCGTTACATGAGCGGCGCCGAGATCGTCGTCGACGGCGGCTGGACGGCGACCTGAGCGAAAAGGGGATCGAGATGGCGGTGACGGAAGGTGAAGCGCTCTGGTCGCCTGGGCCCGAGTATGTGGCGCGCTCGCAGATCGCGCGGTTCATGCAGTGGCTGCAGCAGCACCGCGGGCTGCATTTCGACGACTACGAGGCCCTGCATCGCTGGTCGGTGAACGACATCGAGGCGTTCTGGGCGGCCTTGTGGGATTACTTCGAGATCCAGTCCGACTGCCCGCCGACGCGAGTGCTCGAAGCCGGCGGCATGTTCGGCGCGCAGTGGTTTTCGGGCACGCGGGTCAACTACGCCGAGCATCTGCTGCGATACGAGGCGCGCGCGGCGGAAGGCGAAACCGCGATCCATCACCTGACCGAGAACCGGCCGCTGGCCCGCATGAGCTGGCAGGAGCTCGGACGCCAGGTGCGCATCCTCGCCACGCGGCTGCGCGCGCTCGGCATCGCGCCGGGCGACCGCATCGTTTCGTACATGCCCAACGTGCCTGAAACCACGGTGGCGATGCTCGCGAGCATGGCGGTCGGCGCAGTGTGGTCTTCGGCCGCGCCGGAGTTCGGCACGCGCACCGTCGTCGACCGGCTCGTGCAGATCGAGCCGAAGCTGATCTTCGTCTGCGATGGCTATCGCTTCGGCGGCAAGGACTACGAGCGAGCGGACGAGGTGCGGCAGATCGTCGGCAGCCTGCCGACGCTGCGGCAGGTGATCTGGCTGCCGTACCTGAGGCCGGAACGAAGCGAGCCGGCGGTCGCCGGGGCGATGGCCTGGAGCGAGGCGCTCGCCGGCCCCGACGTGCCGCGCGTAGCCTTCCGCTACGAGCGCGTCGACAACCGCCATCCGCTCTGGGTGATGTTCTCCTCGGGCACCACGGGCTTGCCGAAGGCGATCACGCACAACCACGTCGGCCAGCTCGTCGAGCACCTGAAGCTCACCGCGTTTCACTTCAACCTCGCGCCGGGCGGCGTGATGTTCTTCTACAGCACCACGGGCTGGACGATGTACAACCTGCTGGTGTCCGCGCTGCTGAGCGGCGCGGCCATCGTGCAATACGACGGCAGCCCGGTGCATCCGGGGCTCGACTTCTTGTGGTCGCTCGCCGCGGACACGCGCGCGACCAACTTCGGCGCGAGCCCGACCTTCGTGCAGATGATGGAGAAAGCCGGGCTGCGCCCGCGCGAACACTTCGACCTGTCCGCGCTCGAAGCGGTGCTGGTGGCCGGAGCGCCGAGCACGCCCGAAACCTTCCAGTGGTTCTACGACAACGTGAAGCAGAACCTCTGGGTCACTTCGCAATCGGGCGGCACCGAAGTGGGCAGCGCCTTCGTCGGCGCATCGCCGACCTTGCCGGTGCACGCCGGCGAGATCCAGTGCCGTTGCCTGGGCATGGACATCCAGGCCTGGAGCGAGGACGGCAAGCCGCTGGTCGATGAAGTGGGCGAGCTGGTTTGCGTAAAACCGTTTCCGTCGATGCCGATCCACTTCTGGAACGACCCCGGCGACAAGCGCTACCACGAGGCTTATTTCGAGCACTTTCCGGGCGTCTGGCGACACGGCGATTTCATCAGGATCAATGCCCGCGGCGGCTGCTACATCTACGGCCGCAGCGATTCCACGCTCAACCGCTACGGCGTGCGCATCGGCGCGGCGGAGGTTTATCGCGTGGTCGAGCAGGTGGAGGAAGTGGCCGACAGCCTGGTGGTCTGCTGCGAGCTCGATGCGGGCCGGTTCTTCATGCCGCTGTTTCTCAAGCTCAAGCCCGGCATCGCCTTGAGCGAGGCCCTGGCCGACAAGATCGCCGCCAGGCTGCGCGCGGACTGCAGCCCGCGCCACGTGCCGGATCGCATGTACGCGGTCGAGCAGATTCCGTACACGCTCACCGGCAAGAAGATGGAAGTGCCGGTGCGCAAGCTGCTCATGGGCTGGGCGGTAGACAAGGCCGCCAGCCGCGACGCGATGATGAATCCGGCGAGCCTCGACTGGTTCGTCGAATTCGTCGCCACCACGAGCGACTACGCGCGGCCTTCGCAACTCAAGTCCGTGAGCCGCTAGGCGCCGTGCTCAAGCCACTCGATCGCTATCCCGAAGCGCAGCTCGCCGCCGGACGCAGCGCGCTGCCGGTGACCTTGATCGGCGGCTTCCTCGGCGCGGGCAAGACCACGCTGCTCAACAGCCTGCTGACGCAGGGCGATGGTCGCCGGCTCGCGGTGCTGGTCAACGACTTCGGCGAGCTGAACATCGATGCGCGGCTGATCGTGAAGATCGAAGGCCAGCAGGTGGAGCTCGCCAACGGCTGCATCTGCTGCTCGATCCGCGACGATCTCGTCGCCGGCGTCGAAACCCTGCTGGCCTCCGATCCGGCGCCCGAGCAGTTGCTGATCGAAACCAGCGGCGTGTCGGACCCGGGCAACATTCTGTGCACGCTGAACCAGTCCAAGCTGCGGCGCCGCATCTTTCTCGAGAACGTGGTGACGGTGGTCGACGCCGTGCATGCGCTCGATGCGCGCGCGAGCGAATACGCCGGGCTGTTCGAGCGCCAGGTTCGCGGCGCATACATGATCGTGCTCAATCGAGCCGGCGCGGCGGGGGCCGAGCGGCTCCGCGAGCTGCGCGAGGCGATCGGCGAGCTGTTGCCGGGCGCCGCGATCATCGAGACCGAAGACGGCACCGCGCCATTGGCGCTGCTGCTCGGCGACACGCGTGTCGGCCAATCGGCGTTTCGCCCGGAGCCGGTGCCGGACCCGCGCTCGCATCCGTTCGCGAGCATGGTCTGGCGCAGCGACCGGCCGCTGCATCGCGCCGAGTTCATGCGCACGATGAAGTCGCTGTCCGACCGCGTGTACCGCGCCAAGGGCTTCGTGAACTTTCGGCACTACCCGCTCGCGACGCTGTACCAGAAAGTCGGCAGCTTCGAATCCTGCATCGATGGCGGCGCCTGGGGGCGGACGCGGCCGCACTCCGAGCTCGTGCTGATCGGCGTGAATTCCGCTTTCGATCGGCAGCGGATCGGCCTTGCGCTGGATGCCTGTACGGATTCCGTCGCGCGCCCGGCGTCGGGCCTCGTCGACGGCCAATAAAAAACCCCTTCCGGCCTGGCGACGGAAGGGGGTGAGAGAGAAGCGCCACAAGCGGCCCTTCGATAGCGGAGCACTCGTCCGAGCCTTGGATCGAGCTTGCCCTTATTGGAAAACGGGCCGGGTGCGGCCGCTCATCGAAGCGGCCGCGCCCGGCGGGAGCCGATCAAGGCTTGGCTTCGGCCTTCGCAGTCGAGGTTTTGGCCAGATCGGTCTTGAGGTCGTGCGCACGCTTGATCACGTACTGGTGAATCGCATCGACTTGTTCGGCCGACAAGGTGCCGGTGAACGACGGCATGCCCTTGGCCGCGTAAGCGCCCGCGACGATGCCGTTGAACAGCGAATGCTTCTCGGGCGTCAGGTAGCGCAGGTCGGGCAGCACCGAGCCGGCGATCGCGGAGATGCCGTGGCAGACGCCGCAGTGGCCGTTGTAGAGATCGCGGCCTTGCGCCACTTCGCTTTCGCTACCCGTGAGCTCGGGCGGCTCGGGAAGGTTCGCGGCCACCGGCTGCAACGCCGGCAGCGAGGCCGTGCCGCCGATCTTGTAGGTCAGCACGCGGGCGCTCGCGCGCACCTTCGCGGGCTCCGACAGGCCGCCGAGCACCAGCGGGAAGGCGCCGCCCCAGCCGGCTGCGACCGTCACGTACTGCTCGCCGTTGATCTCGTAGGTCATCGGAGCCGCCATCACACCGGTGTTGGCCGGCGTTTCCCAGAGCTTTTCGCCCTTGTCGGCCGAGTAGGCGACGAAGCGGCCATCGGCCGTGCCCTGGAACACCAGGCCGCCCGCGGTGCTCAGCGTGCCGCCGTTCCAGACGGTGACGTGGTCCTGCCGCCAGACTTCCTTGCGCGCGATCGGATCCCAGGCGATCAGATGGCCCTTGTGCAGCGCGGCGATGCTGGCGAGCTCTTCGGGGTTTTCGGGCAGGGCCAGCGGCTGCGAGCCCATGTGCCAGGTGCCTTTTCCGCTGAAGGTCTGCTTGGGGTCGGGCACGTAGGCGCCGAGAGCTTCCTGCATCGGAATGTAGACGTAGCCGGTCTGCGGGTTGAACGACATCGGCTGCCAGTTGTGCGCTCCGAGCGGGCCGGGCGAGATGACCTGCATCTTGCCGCTCCAGTCGGCGACCTCGGATTCGACCGGGCGTCCGGTTTCCATGTCGACGTGCGTGGCCCAGTTGGCCGGCGCGTACTTGTCGGCCGACAGCAGCTTGCCGGTGGCGCGATCGAGCACGTAGAAGAAGCCGTTCTTCGGCGCCTGCATGAGCACCTTGCGCTTCTCGCCGCCGATCGTCAGGTCGGCCAGCATGATGTGCTGCGTCGCGGTGTAGTCCCAGCTGTCGCCCGGTGTGGTCTGGTAGTGCCAGACGTATTCGCCGCTGTCGGGCTTGAGCGCGACGATCGACGACAGGAACAGGTTGTCACCGCCGCCCGGGCTGCGCACCTGGCGGTTCCAGGTCGAGCCGTTGCCGGTGCCGATGTAGAGCAGATCGAGATCGGGGTCGTAGGCCATCGCGTCCCAGACCGTGCCACCGCCACCGAACTTCCAGTAGGTGTCGCCGCTCCAGGTCTTGCGCGCCATCTCCATCGCCTTGTCTTCGGCCGGCTGGGACGGATCGCCCGGCACGGTGAAGAAGCGCCACAGCAGCTTGCCGCTGTCCGCATCGTAGGCGCCGACGTAGCCGCGCACGCCGAGCTCGGCGCCGCCGTTGCCGATGATGACCTTGCCCTTCACCACGCGCGGTGCGCCGGTGACCGTGTAGCTGCGTTCGTGATCGATGACGGTGTCGGTTTCCCAGACCTTCTGCCCGGTCTTGGAATCGAGCGCGATCAGGCGGCCGTCGTAGGCGCCGACGAAGACCTTGCCCTTCCACACCGCGACGCCGCGATTGGCGACGTCGCAGCAGCCGTCGCGATCCTTGTCGCGCGGCACCTGCGGATCGAACTTCCACAGCTCCTTGCCGGTGACCGGATCGAGCGCGCTGACGATCGAGAACGCGCCGGTCACGTACATCACGCCGTCGACCACCACCGGCGTGGCTTCGGTGGCGCGATCGACGTCGAGCTTGTAGCTCCAGGCCAGGCCCAGGCCGTTGACGTTGGCGGTGCTGATTTTCTTGAGCGGGCTGAAGCGCTGCTCGTCGTAGGTGCGGCCGTAGCTCATCCACGAGCCGGGCTCGCTGTCGGCCGCGGTCAGGCGCGCGGCGTCGACACTGGCGGCGGCGCTGGCCTTGGATTCGGCCGGGCTGCCGGCGTCGCTTTGCTTCTTGCCGTTGCAGGCCGTGAGCGCGATGCCGAGCGCCATCATGCCCAGGAGATGCGTTTTCATCGTATGGACCTCATCTGCAGGGAAACGCCGGCGAGCCGAGCGCGCCGACGGTTTCGTGTCGGTATTGTCGAAAAGACTGCGGGGTACGAGCTCGATGGGCGATTTCGCTATCGCGCTCGAGCGAACTGCTGCTTGAGCCACTCGCCGGCTTCTTTCATCACGCGGCCGCTGATGTCGAAGGCCGGGAAGAAATACAGAAAGCCGTGGATCGCACCGTCGTAGCGCGAGTGATCGACCTTCACGCCGGCTTTCTTCAGCGCATCCGCATAGGCATCGCCTTCGTCGCGCAGCGGATCGAACTCGGCGGTGATGACCAGCGCCGGAGGAAGCCCCGACAGATCATCGGCCCGGCTCAGGTTGAAGCGCGGGTTCTGGCTGTCGTGCGCGGGGCCGAGGTAGTCGCGGGTGAACCAGACCATGTCGCGCTGCGTGAGCAGATAGCCTTCGGCGTTGGCGATCATCGAGGCGCTCGGCGTGCCGACGTAGCCGGCGACCGGATAGACCAGCAACTGGGCGCAGAGCCGCCCCGGCAAGGTCTTGCGCGCCTCGATCGCGGTGACCGCCGCGAGATTGCCGCCGGCGCTGTCGCCGCCGATGGCGATGCGCTGCGGATCGCCGCCGATTTGCTCGCAATGCTCGATCAGCCAGCGCAGCGCGAAGCCGCAATCGTCGACCGCGGCCGGGAAGGGATGCTCGGGCGCCAGCCGATAGTCCACCGAGACGACGATGCAGCCGACCGCGCCGCAGAGTTCGCGGCAGATCCCATCGTAGGAGTCGAGATCGCCGATGACCCAGCCGCCGCCGTGGATGAACAGCAGGACCGGAAACGGCCCGGTTCCGTTCGGCGTGTAGATGCGGGCCGAAACGCGATCGGCCGCCAGCACGCGATCTTCGGTTCCGGCGATCGACTGCGTCGATGGAAACGACGCGAGCAGCTGCTTGAAGCCGGCGCGCGCGGTATCGACGGGCAGGGTGTTGAATTCCGGCACTCCGGCGGCCGCCAGATCGCCCAGAAACTTCTGGAGTTGCGGGTCCAAAGGCATGGTTTTCTCCTCGGTTGGTTCTTGGTTTTGTTGTTTCGATCGAGCGGGGGAAGCCGCCGGAACGCCGCACGAACATGCGACGCTCGGCGGCTTCCCCGCTGCGAGCGAGTGCTTCTACGGCAGTAGCGCCAGATCGCGGACGACGGCAGCGGCTACATCACGTAGGTCGACTTCAGCTGCCAGTAGCCGCTCAGCGCTTCGGGCCCGAGTTCGCGGCCGAGGCCGCTGGCCTTCACGCCGCCGAACGGCGAGCCCACCGACGGCGCATAGCCGTTGATGCCGATGGTGCCGGTCTGGATGCGCGAGGCGACGTTCAGTGCGCGCGCTTCGTCGCGGCTCCAGACCGTGCCGCCGAGACCGAAGGCGCTGTCGTTGGAGATGCGAACCGCCTCGGCTTCGTCGCCGTACGGAATCACGGCCAGCACCGGTCCGAAGATTTCCTCCTGCGCGATGACGGCCTTGTTGTCGACGTCGGCGAACACCGTGGGCTCGACGAACCAGCCGCGGCTGGTGTGCTTGGGCCTGCCGCCGCCGGTGACCAGGCGCGCTTCGCTGCGGCCCTTGGCGATGTACTGCTCGACGCGATCGCGATGCGCCGACGAGGCCATCGGCCCGATCTGCGTTTCGGCGTCGAGCGCTTCGCCGACCTTCAGCTGCGCGGCGACGCTCGCGACCGCGTCGACCACTTCCGCATAGCGGCTGCGCGGCGCGAGGATGCGCGTGCTCGCGAAGCAGGTCTGGCCGTTGTTGAGGAACGAGGCCATCGGCAGGTTCTGCGCGAGCTGGCCGAGATCGGCGTCTTCGAGCACCACGGCTGCGGACTTGCCGCCGAGTTCGAGCGTGACCGGGCGCAGCAGCTGGCCGCATTCGCGCGCGATGATGCGTCCCGCCGCGGTCGAGCCGGTGAAGGCCACCTTGTCGACGCCCGGATGCGAGACCAGATAGGCGCCGACATCGCGATCGGCCGCGACCCAGTTGATCACGCCGGGCGGCAGCTTCGCTTCGATCGCCGCCTCCGCGAGGATGTAGCTGTCGAGCACGGTGCCCGGCGAGGGCTTGATGACGATGGTGCAGCCGGCCGCGAGCGCGGGCGCGATCTTGGTCATCGCCAGCGTCACCGGGTAATTCCACGGCACCACGGCGGCGATCACGCCGATCGGGACGCGATCGACCAGGGTCTGCTTGCCCATCTGCGAGGCGCGCGTCTCGCGCGTCTCCTGCTGCTCGGCCAGGCCGGCGTAATACTCGATCAGCGACAGCGCGACGTCGCCTTCGAAAAAGCTGCTGAGCCAGGCCGGCATGCCGTTCTGGCGCGACACGCTCTGCGCGAGCTCGGGCTTGCGGCGCTGCAGGGCCTCGCCGAAGCGCCGCAGCGCGGCCGTGCGCTCGGTCACCGGAACATCGCGCCAGCCGCTGCCGTCGAACGCCGCGCGCGCCGCCGCGACCGCGCGGTCGATGTCGGCCTTCTGTCCTTCGGGAACCGTGCCGATGACCTCTTCGGTCGATGGATTGACCAGCGTGAAAACCTGGTTCGATGAAGGCTCCACCCAACTGCCACCGATGAAAAAGCGGGAGGTGTGATTGATGCTGGTCATGCGGTTCTCCTGTCGTTATGTACTCGGCGCACAAATTGAAACGTCCAACTTCCAAGCAGCTGCGTGCCGGCTCGATGAAGCCAAGCCTGCTGCGTCATCGAGGCGGCCCACCGGGTGACCCGGAGACAACCGATATCCGGCACCACCGTCGAAACGTCGATGCCGCCCCGATACCGGCGGCGGCACGGCGAACGCGAATCCGCGAGCTACGTTAGGAGGCGCCCAGGAGGCCAGCCACTACCCGAAGCGGGTAGCAGGACGGTGCGGCGGCCGCAGGTACGCTGCGGGGCGGGGCCGGCAGGGCCATGAGCGCGCCGCAGGGGGCGGCAGCCGGCCACGGAATTCCGGGCGGCAGCCCTGGAGCCCAGCGCTTGCGGGCTCCCGATTCCGGGTCCGCGGGCGCCGGCTCGTGCTCAGTCCGACCGGATGCCGGAAATCACCGCGAAGGCTTCCGATCGGCGATTGATGCCGAGCTTTCCGAAGATCTTCTTGAGGTGGAACTTCACGGTGTTCTCGGAAATGCTGGTGGCGTCCGCGATCTCCCGGTTCGACATGCGCTGGCGCAGGCACTCGATGATCTCGCGCTCCCGCTCACTGAATGCGGCGAGGTCCGGCGCGACGTTCGAGACCGCGAGCCCGGCGGACGGGCCTCCGCCCTGGATCCGGGCCAGGGCATCGGTCGCGAAGCGACGGATCGCGGTGTCGCCGATCGCCTGGGTCGAGGCCAGAAAGCCCTCCAGCAAATGCCGGATCGACTTGCCTTCGTCGATCACCATGCGCATATAGCCGCATTCGTGCGCCATCTTGAGCGCCGTCGAGAACTGGCGCGCGGCCGGCATCGCCAGGCCGCGTGCTTCGAGCAGCAGGGCCTTGCCGAAGCCCAGCTGCGTGCTGATGAACATCGACTCCGAATGCAGCTCGTGCAGGCGTGCGATCTCGGCCGCGGCCTCCTCGAAGCGCTTGGTGCGGATGGCTTGCCGGATGTATCCGAGCTGGGGGTCCATGGCGAGCTCGCCGCAGGGCATCCAGTGGTCGGCGATGCCGAAGCGATGCTGCGGCCCGTCGCTGAGCACGCCGTGCTTCGGAGCCGCCGAACCGGTGGCGCCGAACAGGCGCTCGCGCCGGATCAGCGATGCGATGCGCGGCCAGCGACCCTGAACGCACAGGACCTCGGCTTCGGATAGCAAGGTGTGCGCTTCCGCATCACGATGCAGTGCGCGCAGGCAGCGCGCCGCCGACAGCACGCCGACGGCGAAGAAATCCGGAATCGCGCACTTGAGCAGCATTTCGCGATACTCGGACAGCACCAGCTGCACGGTGTCCAAGTCGTCGGTGACGTAGAGCGCCCAGATGTAGCAAGCCGCCAGCGGAGCCGTCGCGAACGGCATGTCGAGTGCGCGGCGCTGCGATGCGAGCGAGTTGCGCAACAGATCGAGCGCGGCCTGGGTCTGGCCGTGCATCAGCAAGGTCACGCCCTTGACGCAGTCGGTGTAGCCGGAGGTGAACGAGGCATTGGCGAGCTTGTTGAAGGTTCGCGCCGCGGTGATGCGGACTTCGGATTGCTTGAAGTCTCCGATCACCAGTTGCCGGTAGGCATCGAGATTGGCCGCCGCGGCGAGCTCGAAGTTGTTGAAGCGGTCGCTGGCCCCGCTCAGAGACGAGACTTTCTCGACGCTCGAGAATGCCTTGGCCATGTCGTCGGTGCAGACGGCGGCGATCGCGACCACCGGCAGATCCTGCAGCGAGTCGCTGTCCGCATACCAGTCGGATGGATCGTCGGAGCCCATCAGCGAGAACAGCTTGTTGCGCTGGTTCAGGAACATCAGCGCCCAGGCCATGCGCCGCTTGAGCAGCGGACGCCGAATGACTTCGGCCTGCGGAATGCAATCGAGCCAGCGCTCGGCGATCGTCATTTCGCCGTCGGAAACCAGCCTTTCGGACCAGGTTTCGAAGATGTCGGCTGCAAGCGAGTAATCCGAGGCAGCGACCGCGTGGTGCATCGCGTCCTCGAACAGTCCGTTCTGGTAGAACCAGTCCGAGGCCTGGCGATGCAGCGAGCGGAACTTGGCGTGATGCTGGTTGAGCAATTGCTCGCGCAGATGCGTCGCGAGCAGGGTGTGATAGCGAAACCAGACGTGATGATCGTCGAGCGGGCTCACGAACAGCCCCAGCTTCTCGAGCCGCAGCAGCTGCTGCATCGAATCCGACCGTCCGGTCAGCGCGTTGCAGACCTGCGCGCCGAGGCGATTGAGGATGCAGGTGCGTTCGAGAAAGCGCATCGTGTCGGGCGACAGGCCCTCGAGCACACATTCGGTCAGATAGTCCGCGAGTTCGCGCGGACGGTACTGATCGATCCGGCGCAGCGCATCGGACGGCAGCCGGCGCGACAGTCCCAGGCGGAACAGCTGGATCGCTGCGGGCCATCCTTCGGTGCAGCGATGCACGGCTTCGAGATCGCCGTCCTGCATCGACAGGATGCCTGCCGACGAGAAGAAGCGCTGCACTTCGTCCAGCGAGAACGAAAGGTCGGCGGCGTGCAGGACCAGTACCCGGTTGGCGACGGTCAGCCGCGGAATGCCGATGTCGGGCAGCGTCCTGCTGGCGATGAAGACGCGAACATGCGCCGGCAGCTTGAGCAGGAAATCGCGCCAGAACGACAGGATCGCGCGATTCGACAGCACTTCGAACTCATCGACGAACAAGGTGATCGGGCTCTTGTCGCCGTCGAGCTTTTCGACGAACCAGTCGCTGCGCTCCTGATGCCGCGAGGCGGCGGCACCGGCCTCCAGGTGGCCGAGTGCGACCTGGCCGCGGGCATCGAAGATCTGCGCGAGCAATTTCTGCAGATGCGTGGCATGCCGTGTCGAGTCGTTGTCCGATTCGTCCAGGCTGAGCCAGCCGCAACGGATGCCGCGCGACGTGCTCTCGCTGCGGATTTGTTGCAGTGCGGTGGATTTGCCGTGCCCGGCAGGCGCCTGCAGGACCACGATCGGCTCGAACGCGGCATCGAACACGCGGCTCAAAATGTCTTCGCGCAGGATGCGCTGACTCATCATCGCAGGCACCAGCGAGGTGTAGCGGCCCGTATAGGGGCCCGAAGTTCCGCCCGAGGGTTCATTTGGCAAACCGCTCGAAGGATCGTGCGATGCTGGGGCCGCAAGGCGGCTGAGCTTGTTCATCGACCGCATACCCGTAGTTTTAGTGTTTTCTCCTGGTACGGACCATATCGCAGTGGGGCCGGGTGAAGCCCTACCCGAAGCGGGTAGTAGTGGCTGGCTAGGCCCCTCAATAGTGTTCGCCGACCAATGTCACCGTTAAGTGGGAAGGCCATGGCCGACGATCTGAACAACACCCCCCCCCGCGCAGACTTCGATGTCGTGATCGTGGGAGCCGGCTGGTCCGGCATGTACATGCTCCATCAATGCCGCCAGCTCGGGCTCTCGGCGCACATCCTCGAGGCCGGGCCGTCCGTGGGCGGAACCTGGTACTGGAACCGCTACCCGGGCTTGCGTTGCGACGTCGAGAGCGTGCAGTACTCGTTCTCGTTCGATGCTGCCCTGCAGCAGGAATGGACCTGGACCGAACGCTACGCGACCCAGCCCGAGATTCTCGAATACGCCAACCACGTCGCGCAGCGCTTCGATCTGCTGCGGGACATCTCCTTCGATTCGAAAGTCTCGGCCGCGCGCTTCGACGACCGGGCCGGCATCTGGAACATCGAGACCCAGCAGGGACGCAAGGTCTCCGGGCGTTTCGTGGTGATGGCGACCGGGTGCCTCACGGTGCCCAAGGACGTGATCATTCCGGGCATGGGCGATTTCAAGGGCGAGGTCTACCACACCGCGCGCTGGCCGAAGACGCCGGTCGATTTCAGCGGCAAGCGCGTCGGCGTGATCGGCACCGGCTCGTCGGGCATCCAGGCGATTCCGCTCATCGCCGAACAGGCCGAGCATCTCTACGTGTTCCAGCGCACGCCGAGCTACAGCCTGCCGGCGAAGAACCGCGAACTCACGCCCGACTACGTGGCCGAGGTGAAGCGCAATTACGAAACGCTGCGCAACGAGGCGCGTGCGCATCTGGTCGGCATTCCGGCGCCGACGTATGCCGCCTCGGTGTTCGACGTCAGCGACGAAGAGCGGCGCGAAATCTACGCCTCCAAGTACGACAACGGCCTGCCGTTCGCGCTGATGGTGTCGTTCGGCGATCTGCTGATGGACGAGAAGGCCAACAAGACGGCACAGGAGTATCTGGCCGAGCGCATTCGCGAGAAGGTCGAGGATCCGGAGATCGCCGAGCAGCTGATCCCGAAGGAACAGTTCGTCGGCACGCGCCGTCTGTGCCTCGACACCAATTACTACGAAACCTTCAACCGTCCCAACGTGACGCTGAAGAACATCGCCAAGAAGCCGATCGATCAGATCACCGAGACCGGTGTCCGCATGGGCGACGAACTCGTCGAAGTCGATTGCCTGGTCTTTGCGACCGGCTACGACGCCATGACCGGTCCGCTGCTGGCTTTCGAGATCGAAGGCAAGGGCGGCATCAAGCTCAAGGACGCCTGGGCCGAAGGCCCGAAGTCCCTGCTCGGGCTGATGGTGAGCGGTTTCCCGAACCTGTTCACGATCACCGGCCCGGGCAGCCCGTCGGTGCTCAGCAACATGTTCTGTTCGATCGAACAGCACGTGGAATGGGTCAGCCGCCTGCTCGGTCATCTGCAACAGCAGAAACTGACGCGCGTCGAGGCGAAGCCGGAAGCCCAGGAAAACTGGGTCGCGCACGTCAACGAGGTCGCCAATTCGACCCTGTTCCCGCGCGGTAACACCTGGTACATGGGCGCGAACGTGCCCGGAAAGCCGCGCGTCTTCATGCCGTATCTGGGCGTGGGTCCGTATCGCCAGATCTGCGATGAAGTCGAGAAGGACGGCTACCGGGGTTTTGCGATTTCGTGAGTGTCGTTCGTCGTGACGATGAATCGATCCGCTACCCGTTTCGTGTAGTTGTTGGGTAGCGAACGAAGATCGATAGTCGATTTATAACAATTGCCGCGTCGGTCGTAAGGGATGCGGAAGCGAATGCGATGAGAGAGACCAAGCCATCATGAACCTTGCGATAAGTCGGTAGCGCCGGAACACGATGTGTCGCCGGATCGCATCAAGGTGCGACCGGTGACGATCGGCCAGCAGCGCCTGTCGATCAGGCCAGGCGCCGACCCGCAGACCGCATCGGTCTAACGAATATCAGTGCTGAATGCGTACGGCAGTGAACGCGCCGCGAGGAGGCGTTTGCCTGCACGTCACGCAGTAAACGAGGAAAGCCATGTACTCCCTGCGTCAACGTCTCGCGATGTGGATCATTGGTCACCAGAAGACCAGCTGGGCGGTGTTCATCGTGATCACCGCGTTCTTCGCGGTGGGGCTGAGGAATGTCGAGCTCAAGACGATCTTCTCGGACCTG
>QFCS01001202.1_pt1 | contig 88271 bp, 91 predicted proteins | sample 3576561 | NCBI WGS metagenome assembly QFCS01 | reverse complement strand
TGCCCTCGGCAGGTGTGGCTTGTGGCATTTAATGTCCCGAACAGGAGATGGCTTCGACAACCAATTTCCTACTTCAGAACAAAACCTTACGCTACTCCTGCCAACCCTTCAGGTGCCCCCTGATGAATAAGCCGGGCTAGACACGAATTGCTGATGGTGCCCTAAGCGTTCGGCCAATGCCTCCTGAGACATGCCCAGCTTCTTTCGCTCCGCCGAAAGCAGATCAATAAGCTGTCGATACCTCTCATCATGGGCCTTATCCCACGATCCACGCGCTCCACCCATACCGCCGTCTGTCGGCAGGCTTGATCTTTACACAAAAACTGTGTGAACAGATTATTGATCGATGGGGGCTGTATCATGTCATTTGACGTTATTGGGGGCGATTTTCCAAAGGGTGGGGGATATTTTGGCTCGACAAACATCACCCTTCCAGCAGGCCAATGGGGCAAGAAACAGGAAGTCCCCACCTATCTTCTGCAATCGGTGGAACTGGTCAGCCAAGAGACCACTCATCACAAGGCGCATAGGATTGGAAAGGGCTTGGCAGGGGCCGCATTATTTGGCCCGCTCGGCTTAGCCTTTGGAGCGCTGGCAGAGGGCAAAACGACTAACAAGGTGTCTTTCGTCGTCCAGCTTACGGATGGCCGCAGTTTCCTTGCTACGGCGGACAATCGCACCTTCCTGAAGATCAAAGCTGCATCGGTCGGTTCAGCCCAACCAAGAAATGCCGCTGCGATGGCGTTACCGCTGAAATCCGTGTCCCATCCGCAGGGCCTAAATTATACCGACTATCTTGCCGATGCTCCAACGACCGGACGGTCAAACACAAATCAGTTTGGCCGGGATATCACGGAAAACCTGATATCATTGCTTCGGGAAAATGGATGGCAGGTTCAGCAGCAAGCCAAGCGCCCCGGTCAACGTTATGCAGTTATCTTAGCTCAACAAGGCATCTTTGCCTTAGCCATCGCATGCACCACTGAAACCCTGTCAGACTACTTGTTCGGCAATATGGTCGATGCCCTAGAGCCCTACACCAACCTGCAAAGATTCGTGTTGGGCAATTCGATTTCACCAAGCCTTGCCCGGACAGCTTCGAGTATCGGCATAACGGTCGGCGAACTGCATCAGGCCATGCAGTTGATCCCCGCATGAGCAAGCGCCCTATGATTGCATCGGCTTTGCTGAGCTTGCTGGCCTGCACCGCATGCGAATCCCGTTTGGAGCGAGATATTCGAGAAGCCCGCGCTGACCTAAAATCGTTGCGAGAATTGCAAGTCAGCCTTCGTGAAATTTGTTCATCGCATAAAATGGATTTGAATAAGGCGATGGGTCTAAAATCCCGAGCCGATTTCGACATCGCGGCGGCGGAAAACTTGGACAACATATCGAAATCCCAAGAATGGGATATTCGTGAATCCATCGCCGCCCGAACAGGCATTGCCCCCTCTGAGGTGGATGGCTGGAAAAGTGTGTTGGAAGGGCGCGCCAGCAACGCAAAATCTGATCTTTATGACATCAACGAGAAGATAAAGCGGGCGACTGAAGATCGGGATTATGTCTGCGGCAATCTTCAAGAAAACGAAAAGCAAGATATACCTGAAGCACGAAAACGCCTTCTCGAACTCATCAAAGAATCAAAGCGATCCTAAGCGGAAGGGAACTATGAGAAATTTATATCTTGCAGCGTTGGTTGCTGCGTTACCCATTCAAGCCCAAGCAGCCACGATTTACACGGGCACACTTAATCCCGTGGATGGCTTTGCATATCTCAGCTCAATAGGTGAGCCCAATCCTTCATGGTATATGCCCTCAGGTTCATCCATGCTGATATCGTTTTCGATCAATCAGGGCGTGATTGCTGAGGCAGAAGCTTTTGCGAATGTCTCGGCTACCTATCAATACCGCGTCGAAGGATATCCCGACACATTATTCGCGAACACGGATTTCATTGCAGCAGAGGGATGCTCGTTCAACACCTCATCCGCTGACGGCTGTTACGCCAACGGGCCTGCACCCTACCCGTCTTCGTTCATCAAAAACTTGAAGGTCGATCAACGTAGCCTCTCGTATGAGCTTTATCGCCCAGCTAGCTTTGATAATTGCGATCGGGGCATCATTGGCGGCAATTGCAGTTTGGAATGGTTCGTAGACAGCAGCTATTCGTTCACCGCGTTCAGCAGGAAGCCCGTTTCCTACACGCTGACGTTTGGCGATCCCATTCGATCAGCAGTTCCTGAACCGGCCTCATGGGCAATGATGATTGCCGGATTTGGCTTATTAGGTTCAGCTATCCGCAAGCAACGAACTAAGTTTTACACAGTACTGACTTGACTGATCTAGCATAGATGCGATTTTAAGGCCCGTACAGCGTGCTTCGACCACTTCGGGTACCCCGGTAGCTGAAAGCATCATTTTCGCGCTGTACGGGTGTTCTACGCGACGAATCTCGGCAACCGATGCACGGATACATCTGCACATCGTGCCTAGTAGTCAGTTTACTTCTCGATATTCCCAAGTTCCACTGTAATCAAAGCAACTGACACTGGCTATCGCTGCTGCGGCAGCGATCTCCCCTCCGACCTAATCACCAATCACTTCCCACATCTTAGTGATACTTTCCCGTATCGCGGCTGCGGATGGGTTGGGCAGCGACCTTTCCTTCTCAGACCAACGCCAACTGGGATGAAGCACGGGCGCATCTGACTCATGCAAGCGGCTTACCTTCAATCCTTTACTATCTTTCATGCATCACTCTCCTACCCGTGCTTATCGCCCTGCGGTTTCTCGCTGCCCGCCCTTGCCTGCACTTTGAACTCATAAGATCATAGATGCCTAAGATGAGGCAACGCCGATCTTGGTACGCCAGCTACCTAGACGCGGATCAAACAACCTTTTTCGAAGACCCCCGGTTATAATGATGGAAAGCTTAAAGCATGGAGCATTCAAGGCAGAACGGCGGTGGAACAAGCCGCAGGTTCGGGCGTCTTTGATGCGGAACATAAGGTGAGCACGCCATCCGATCTGAGCACCGCTGGCTTGCTCATAACAGGTGGAGGCGTGCCGTGGATATGCAATGCGTGGGTGTCGGTTGGAGGTCGAACAAGCTTCTAGCTGCCTTGGGGGAAAAAGCAGTCTATCAGTTGCAGTCCCTTTTCGAACCGCGAAGGATTGTAGCCAAGACAAAACTGGAACGACGCGGACAGGAAATCGACAGGGTGCATTTTTTAACCGCAGGCTTAGCTTCGTGCACGGGAGCGTCGTTAAAGGGTGACTTTGCGGAATTGGCAATGGTGGGCCGGGAGGGAATGACTGGCTTAGCTTTGATCCTTGGCGGTACATTCGCGAACGGCGATTGCATTGTCCGGATTAGCGGCGAAGCTCTATCGATACCTCGGCAGGCGTTCTGCGATGTCCTTAAGGCCCATCCGGAGATGAAAGATTACCTGTTGCGATATGTAAAGGTCCACCTGACCCAAGTGGCTGAAACTTCAATTGCTCATACGAAGGCTAATGTTGAGCAAAGGCTTGCTCGCGTATTGCTGATGTGTTGTGATCGCTTAGACCAAAACCATATTCGTCTAACTCATGAGGTATTGGCAGACATGGTAGGATGTAGGCGAGCTACCGTCACGTCTGCTTTGCAAAAGCTGGATAGCGGGCACGCCGTTCACGCCGACAGATCGTCGATTATCGTGGTTGACAGGTCTTTGCTCGAACACCTTGCCGGCCGATTCTACGGTTCAGCAGAACGAGACTACGAACGAATAATGGAGTCGGCAAGAACAGAGTTAGAAAAGGTAAGCAATCGTCGTGCTGATCAAGCTATCCATTGAATGATCCTAGGGTCCTGAGACGCCTAGCCATTCAAATGTCAAAAATAAGCGACGGTATCAGGTGGCCCTCTAGAGCCTCATGAGCCAGCGTTTCTGCGCGATAATGGCTTACCGCGTCTTCATCTCCGTCGAACGCTTCTTTCAATATTTTGGTTGTTAATGCGTCCAATTCAGTTGGACGGGACACCCTACCCTTGGTAAGGCAATTCCAAGCAGGATTGAACTGTGAATACGCCATCTAAACTCTCCATCACACCACCCCCGCTGTGTTTGTGAAGAGACTGTAACCGAACTTGGTTACCAAATCGTTAACAGGTGCTCATGCAATGGGCACCGCCATAACGATCGTTATACGTTACCCCACTCAGCAACCGCAGCCATCAGTCGATCCGAGGTAAACGGCTTCATGAGAAGGGCTGCTTGGGCAACCGCCTCAACGGAAGCTCTATAAGCACTATCAGCGGTGATGTAGATCACGGGCAACTCCGGAAAACAGTCTCGACCATAGCGGGCAACGTCCCAGCCCGTCATGCCTGAACCCAACCTAATGTCAGTAATCAGTCCCACTATGGCAGTGCCAGAGTCGAAGACCTGAACAGCCTCCGAACCATTGGTAGCGGTAACTACGAAGCAACCGTTTTCTTCCAGAACCTCCTTCACGATAAGGCGAACCAATGGCTCATCCTCGACCAAAAGGACGGCTGGCGTTGTGTTTCCTTGCGGCTCTGCCGTTTGGCGCGACGTTTCCCTGTCATCCATTATTGAACGACTATCCCTATTATCTTTGGGAGCCGCTTAGATGGTTAATCTGTGTCAAGCAATATGTTGCAATGTATAACCACAAACGGGTTGCAAACATCAGCCCGGCGACCCGTCTTCCCCGCTAAATCCAAAGGATCGTTGGTCCGCGCCCTCAGAAACTGTCCCAGAATAAGACAATCTTGGCTAATTGCGGTATCTGGACCGATTCCTTCTCTGCGCTTACGGAAATGGTTAAAAGGGGAAGTAAGATGTTGCGAACGCTGATATCCGTATGTGTTTTTGCATTAAGCCCTCAGGCAAACGCCGCGCTTGTGCAAATTACCATGGAAGGCTCGATAACAAGTGAAGGGCCGGGCCTCTTCGGCGGCACCACACCATCGCTGTTATCCCCCGGCGATACCGTGAAGGCCTTCCTTTCTTACGATGACACCAAGTTCGCGACACAAGGCATTATGACCTATTTCGACATGTTTCGGTATGGAGACCTTCGCGTCGAAGCCGGGCCATACAGGTGGGGTGCTGACTTCCTTGACGGACTTCCTGCCTTTGATTGCGCCGCCGGTGCCACGGACTGCGACGGGATCGCATTACCCGCTGCGGTTTGGAAGGGCGCACACTTCCAAGGGTTCTTCACCACTATGGATATCATCGATGCGCCCTATGATATCGACTTTACGTCGCGCGGAGGAAATAGCTTTTCCATCGGCGAATTCGGCTACCTCGCATACTTTGGAGCTAGCTATGAAGGTAAGTTTGACCCTAGCAAGACGAAAATAACGATTAGCGGAGGCCCTTCTGCACCTGGGGTGCCAGAACCAACGACATGGACAATGGCGCTTGCTGGATTTGGTGTAATGGGATCAATGTTTCGCAATAAGCGAAAGTCGTCGATGAAAACGGTTCTCTCATAATTTGCCGGCAATGCCCGTTACCGCTGGTCACTCGTTCTGGGTTATCCAAGTGGCTAAAAATCTTATACCGCTGCTGTATGATGCCATATGCGGAGATTTGAGGCATTCTAGGTCAATATTTGAGCTAAAGTAGAGTCGATGTAGGCGTGCGCTGCTTGAACGAGGATTATCCCTTTCTTCCCTTTACCCTCTTGCCTTCTCGGCAACGGATTTGGCAAGATGTTCGGATGCCGAAACGCAAGCACGATCCGGTAGCCGACTTCACACAATGGCCCGAGCCAAATGACTTCGAAGGCTGGGCGAAAATGTTTTATGATGATTGCGATCATCTCCCCACAGAGATGACGAAGTACGATTGGATGACGCTGCCGACTTATCTTGCTATCATCGATGATGACGCCGAAGGTGTGCATTGGCGGGATGGAGTGCGCTTACGCCTTGCCCGTGATCCTGCCATCGACGAAGCCTCGGCTCAGGCATGTTGGGAAAGCCATTTGAGCCGAGCCCAGTGGGTTTGCGAGGTTGGCATCTATTTGGATTTTGACGTTACAGGGATCATTTCCAAAGGTGAGATAGCTCCAAGTCGCAAGCTGCATTGAGTTCGCCGAAACTGGCAACTGTTAACTAACTTGTTTCAATGCGCCGAAACACTCTACCGCTATCAAGGCATCGGGCCGGCCAGTAACTTACCGCCAGCCTACGAGCCGGGAGGTCCAACGCGGCCTCCCGCCTCGATCGATACTGAAGTCAGCAGTTGCCCGGCTTGCCATCGGCGCATTCGCCGACCGATTGAACGTCTCTGCCTGCGCCTTCAACCGTGTTGCAAGCCGCCACGAACAGGCCGCTTGAGAGCGCCAGTACCATGAGTATCTTTTTCATTTTCGTGTCTCCTCTAGGCGTCCTGAGCTTCAGCTTTGGAACGCCATCGATACGAACAGCGCTCGCGGCGGGCAGTTCCCTAAAAGAGAGTTTCATCGGTGGAAACTAATCAGGGCTTCGGAGTTTAGCACCATGTCCCGGTCATCAATGCATCCCCCCGCTCTATGGCCGGGACATAGCCTCTAAATCTCGGCGCCAGCGGGCATTTGCTTGGGAACGACGCTCACGTCCCGAACAACATATAGCGCAGCCTCGGCCTTGCTCTCATCTATCAATCGAGCCTTGGCTGCCTTTGCTGCATGCATAATAGCCAACCGATTATGGGCCATCTTGACCGCCGGATCGGCAGAAACCCCAGCCCTTGCTAACTCCTGAATTTCTCGCGCCCGATGAAACGCGTAGTCTCCCATCGCACTCATAGTGCCTCTCTCCTGCCCGATTTATAGACTTAACAGGCAAGCTGGAGCGCTAGGCTCCCCCGTCCCTGTGCTTGCTACAAGGCAACGGTACCTTACGTTACGCCGCTGTCACATTTTCGTCTGTTAACGAGTGAACAATAGCGGGTAGATTTTCGATCCGCGATACCAGTCGATGACCTTGCCAGACCTCGATGATGCCCACTGGATAAAGCCTTCCGGCTTGCTCAATCGCCGCCTCATCATCAACGCACTGAACGTCGCGGCTCAACACGACACTGCCACTGAGAAAATAGATTCGGTATTCTGGGCCAGTGAACATGGTCTCTCCGATTATCGTTGCCGCGTAGATAGGGGCGATCGTCACGCGCTCAAGGATGAGGGGAGGCTCTTCGTTCTTGCATGACCCATTTGTGCCTCCACGCGACTCGTACCGGCGAATCTAGACACCAGAACAAACGAGGAACATATAGGCAAGGGCAAACGTTGGGCTGCTTCGATGGAAAAAGTTATCAACAAGAATTTCTGGCCGGAATGGTGCGTTCGTGCATCCGAACCATCGTCCGGTCGTTGCTTCATTGTAACAGTCGAAAGGGTCGCACCATGATCGACGAGTTAGACCGCTATTGGGGCGGAGCGCCGGGAAGAACGTGGGGCGATCACCGTTCCCGTTCTCGACAGTTCAAGCTGCCAATTGCACAGCGTTATTCTGAAGCTCCGGTCAGTGATGACCGCATTCCTGCGCATGAGGTGCCTGAGAGCAATGAGCTTATGAAGCGTCTTGGCTTGAGGACGCGATATCACCCCGATGGGAGAGCCTATTTGATCCAAGGGTCTTAATGCCTTCCGGAATGACTAAAACGCCCTTTGCAGCGCAATTTTCATTTTTGGCTACTTGGGGGGTAGCCTAGAATACCGCCTTGACGCTGCACGATGCCTTTCCGGTCAATTTATAACTATATTTATTAGTGACTAGGTCATAGTTGGACTTTGTACCGTTCTTTTAACCCACGGATCATTAGTCCTTTCCATTTCAATTAACGCATCTGGAAAGCATCGAAACTGGATTGCGATAACATCGTCTATCGATCCTTGAAGCCATCGATCGTATTCGTCCGGCATTAGTAAAACAGGCATCCTGTTATGGACGGGGCGGATTGCTTCATTGCAGTCTGTCATTACACCCGAATACACCGCGCCCCATTCAACGCTTTCTCGCCAAAAGCCCGCCCATGCAAAAATTGGTTGATCCTTCACCCGGAACCAAGTTCGCGTCTTTGATCCCGGCTGGCCTTCTGCTTCTGCAAATTCAGTCCCGGGGATAAGGCATCGCCATTGGGGCTTAATGGCTATCCCCCTCCACATTGGCTTAGTTAGATCAGCAACGTTGTTGACTGGCTTTGGTTTGATGGGGAGCCCTGTGCGCTTGCTCTTTTGAGCAAGTGGAAAGCCCCATGTCATTGATTGGAGGATGCGTTCGCCTTCTTGTTCGCGAACCACCATCCCCGGATAACCCGGCACGGTTTCATCAGGTGAGTTGAAGGGCGTAGGAACCTTGGCGCTGAACCACCTTGCCACTTCGGCAGCGCTCTTGCGGGCGGTATATAGGTTGCACATTTGGTCATGAATGAATGATCGGTCCGTAATTTACCAGCAAATCCGATGCTCGGGCACTATACGCCTCGATTAGCCGTCTTTTTTCCTTAGCATCGCCTCCGATGGGTACGTTGGCATTTGCCATCGCCAAAAGGGCCTTTTCAATAGCAGGTGTTCCCAGCTTGAAAGTCGTAGCATATATTTTTGTATCCGGATCAGCCGAAGCAGAAGTTATCAACTTCATGTTTTGCTCTTGAAAACTAAATCCAAGGTAGATTATCTGTTTGGCGTGCTTTAATGCCAAACGAATATCCTTTAATGCAACTTCGTCGTTCATCTCTTCTGTAAATGTGCGTAGTCGTTTTGCTCCGGAAAGCACTTCTGGAGAATCTAAATTAGCATATGGAAAGCCAATTTTTGGAACGAAGGTTGCTTGGTATTTATAGGGCACATCCCCTACAGTACCATATGGATGCCATATGCTTAGAGAGTTCATTACCTCCGCAGCTAATTCGTGATCCTGAACAAGTGATCTAACGCCAGCATAAAGCCCAATCTCAATACAGCGATCATAGTTGAAACATACTATGGAGATGTTTTTGAAAATATCACGGATGTTTCCCCGATGCATTCCGGCATTAAGCATATGAAATAACTTAACGAGCCACGTACTCGATAAAGTTGATAAATCCACACTAAGATTGGCTTCTTTCAACTTGGAACCCATTTCTTCATTAAGTATTACGAAGGAGATGGCGCACTTTCCCAGCATAACGTTGGCTGCTTCGTCTTTGTGGAAATGAAGATATTGATCAATGCTTGCCATTCCGTGTAAGCCACGCACGAAAGCACTTGCACGACTTCTGATGTTGAGGTTGGCATCAGGAACGTTCGATCTTCCAAAAGCCTCTAGAATTGGGCCAGAGCCAGCGTCTATTTCACTGACTAACGCATCGCGTATTTTGTCAATTAGCCCTGGACCAAGAGGTAAGTCGAATTCGTGGCTAGCGCCTGCCCCGACAACAAACACAGTTTCCTTATCAAACATGTAATTGCTTATAGGCGTTGCGCGTCCCACTACAACGCCTATTCAATCACGATGTTAGTTGGGTCTTGTCAGAGAATCAATCACATGGTCCAGATAATGCACACCATCTTGATCGGCGTGGCTCCCAAGCATCTCGGCAAGCCACGGGTCATTTTGGCGTAATGCTCAGCAGCTTCCCGGATCTCCTTGCGGGTCTTGATGCCGCTGTTTCCCTCAATCACCATGGCCGTAGCCAATGCCAGTGATTTGATAATCTCATCCATGCTGACTGACGCATGGCCGGGTTGTTCGTCCAGATCACCCTTTGCCATGATTGCATAAATTGCATGCTGGGCATTTACGAAACGCTTCTGATCCGCATTAGGCTGGCGGTAGCTTCGGATTCCATGATGGGTGCCTTTATGTCTATGATCGATACCGGGAAATGACCTGTTTCCATACCCTATCATCTGGATAGGGCAGATAGCAGTCCCTTGGCATATCCCGCGTGATGATTATCCTTGGCCGCGAAACCCTCTGCTGCCCCTTCCAACATTTCGTGCAGTAGAAGCGTTTCTCGGCATCGGGGAGCTTGTCGTCAAACCGCTTGCGTTCAAAGTACCACCAGACCCTAACCGCTTCCCACGAAACCGAATGGGAACAGGAGCGGCATGATATCCTAAGGGTTGTACGATACAGGGCGCAGTGAAGGAGCGTCCGCATCTTCCGATTGAGGTGATCCCGATCCGCTGGCATCCTTCACCAGCCCTTCTGCCATCAAATCCAGCTTGTTCGCCCAATCAGGCCATGGCTCGTCCTTGCCGAACTTTCCCGGCACCACCTGATTGAAGCCCTCCATCGAAGCTGCAACCACCATCGTGCTTTCCGAGCAAACGACAGAACAGATGCGCTCGACAATCTGATAGAGTTTGTCGTTGGGCAGTCCGTGTGACAGCTTCCGTTCGAACTGAATGTCGCTTATAAGCTGATAATACAGCCTGTCCCTGCTTACCCTCTGCATGACGGCCTAGGACAGCTTTAAGCCGCGACGTTCCTTCTCGGCATGCACTTTGTCCCACATGGGATCGCACCCAGCGAGATCGAGCGAATCCCGTAACCAACCAAGGATATCGGCATTGGACCATCCGCTAAAAGGGCCGCCACCGCCATCCCCGCCATCAAACTCCGGTTCAACGATTTTCAATGCTGCTGAACCCATAATCTCCACTCCTACTAGTTACTCCGCTGCAATCTGTTGCGATTGCGGCACGAAAAGAAATTCAAGTGGGACGCGAAGGGCAACGCTAAGCCGGTCAACCTCTGCATCCGTGGCGGTTCCCCATTCCTCGTCCAATGTGGCCAGTCGATCCTCTAAAATGCCCGTTTTCGCGGCTAGATCGACGAGCTGAAACCCTCGCTCCTCTCGCCAAACCCTAAGGGGCGACTCATCATCAAACAGCCGTTGAAGAACGGCCCATGACATCTTTCCCATCTCAGCCTCCATTTTTGCCGAACAACGATGGATGGTCGATTGGTCGCGGTTCTTCGCCTATGATCTCATAGCATCGCATTCGTCCCGCCAGATGCCCCGCTAAGGCAGCAAAGGCAGCGATACGTCGCGAGCGATCATTATGTTGAAGGTCCGCGATCATAAACGAGGGAGCCCCGGCAAGGGCGACTTCAAGGGTAAGCGTAAGCTCTGAATCAGCGACTCGGTGTGACATGAGCCCATGAGAACAAAAACAGAACGATTCGGCAAGAGCCTTTTGTGGTCCCACCTTCGCCGGGTGAACGGGCGGTCGCTAGCTCGCGCCTCAAAATTAGCTATCGCATAATCGAGCCTAGACAGACGAAGAGCGTAGCGCTTGAGCAGTGCCATAATGCGGAAAATGCCATTCCGGAACATCAGGGTTGGCCGGATTATCCGATAAGAACAGAGCATATCAGCATTACCAAGGATGTTGTAAGCCAGTCTAAACTTGGGGGTATGGATGGCGACGGCGGAGCAACTAGCTATGGTAGAAATCTACCATGGCCTAATGATTGAAGCGAAGGCTCGCGCCCTAAGCATCAACGCATTGACAGGAGACCAACGCGGCATCCCGTCGCCGTTGGTTCACGAATACGGTGTGCTGCAAATTCGTATGTTGTGCGAGATAATTGGATTGGCCTGTCTTGTTGCCCACGGGGATTTGGTCGCACAAGCCAAGGCCGATCTACGCAAGATATATGCACCGGGGCAGATTTTTGCCGAACTTCAGCAAATGCACGATGATTTCTATCCAGTCCCGATGGTGCCAGAAAAAACCAATGATGGCTGGCATTTTGCCGAATACAGCGGCGGACCTTATCTCCAAAAATCAGAGATGGGGGATGTGTGGGGTCGCTGCGGCAATATCCTTCATCGTGGCCATTTGAAGAAGCTCTTGAAGGCGCAAAGCCCGGTTCAAAAGAACTTTGTCGATCTTCAGGAATGGGGGCAAAAGATTATCAATCTGCTCAACAATCATCGGATCGTCACAGTTGACCGCCGATTGGCCTTCATCTGCATGTTGGAAGATGTGAATGGCAACGTAAACGTGGCGCTAGGCGAAGCGCCTACGGATCAAGCGCCGGAGCCAGAAGCAGCATAAATGTGGGCATCTAGGTGCCGCGAAGGAAGCGCCCTTCCTCTGGGCTGTAAGCCCGCTCCTGCGTGTTTTGGATCATGCGCCAGAAGTCATCATAGACGCGGCGGTCGCGCCCGTGGCTGACACTGTAGAGGTAAGCCAGCGCCAGCCTATGGCCGATTGTAGACATGACCAGCTCTCGTCTGCATTGCTCTACGGCTTCGTCCAGCACGCATAGCGCCATAAAGATCAATTTACGGGGTGCGATTCGCATCATGGCATTTTGAGAACAAAGATGGAACAATGGCAATCGCATTGCATGGAAGCGGTTGCGTTGGAAACTGGCTTGCGACAGGCTGAAGTTATGAAAGTGGAGATCAACCCCGAACCTGCCAGCTTTAAGCTGATTGCACGATATCTCGAAGCTGTAGCCGATCACCGGCTTTCAGAGACCTTGTATCGGGGCCATGCCGATAGCCGATGGCAACTCATGCCCTCCGCTTACCGTGCAGGGAATGAAGGGATCATAACGCGCGAGCATTTGCAGCGATGGAAAATCATGGCTTCACGGTTTGCCAGCCCAAAGGATGAGCTGGGCTTTTTGGTGCTGGCACAGCACTATGGCATTCCCACGGCGTTGCTCGACTGGACGACCAATCCGCTAACTGCCTTATATTTCGCCTGCCAACCCACGGAAGGCGATACGCGGGGTCAAGTTTTGCAGGTTAATATGAGCGAGTTCAAGTTTCTCGAAAACACAGGGGCGACTGAAATCTTTAAAGACAATCGGGAAAAGCCTGCATTGTTCGATTCATCGGGAATGAATGTCCGGACAATGGCGCAAGATAGCTTTATGAGCCTGCATTCTGGCGACGGGCATCAACTCGCTACAACAGTGGTTTTCAATCTTTCCGCCGAAGATAAGTGGAGCGCTCAATATGCACTGACCGCCCTTGGCTTGACGCCAGAACGGGTTTTTGCCGATCTTGGCGTCGCAGCGGACGAGATGAGAAAATGGTTAACGTCGGCGCATTGGATGCTGACACCCGGCATAACGTCGCCCCGTCATAGGTAGCCATAACGGACGGCTGGCGTTCAAAAATAGCGCCTTGGGCGCTAATACCCCATTCTTAAGTGCAACATTGTCAACATTATGGGCGGCAATCTCCAATTTATTCAATGTTTTTACTCAGGTCCGGAGGACTCCATCCCTGCCGAAGCTATCCCAGCGCCCGATAAACGCTAGCCCTGCCAATCTTGAGCTGCTTGGCGATGTCTGAGGGGCTTACACCCCGTTCCTTCAAATCCAACACCATCGCTTTATCGACGGTCGGCTTCCGACCTTTATAAACACCCTTAGCCTTCGCCTTTGCGATGCCCTCCAATTGACGTTCTTTACGGATGTCAGTTTCAAAGGCTGCTACGGCACCAAGGATAGCCAATACCAGCTTCCCCATACCCGTATCGGTATCGACCCCGGCTTGTTGAAGGCAACGGAACTTAACACCCTTGGCGATCAAGCGATCGATCACGTTGTGCAGATCAGCAGAGGATCGGGCTAAGCGATCCAGCCTTGTGCAAATCAGCGTGTCGCCCTCTCGAACGAAGTCCAACGCCTCGGTCAAAGCAGTCCGGCCATTTGTTGAGGTGCCCGACTGCTTTTCAGCAAACACCTTTTCACAACCCGCCTCAGCTAACGTTTCCTGTTGAAGCTCTAGCGACTGCCCCGCGCTGCTTACCCTTGCATAGCCCACCAGCATAACGATCATCCTGTCTCAATTGATTCTAGACCATTGAGTAATGTCGTCTCATATATATGGAGTCAACCCTATTGAGACATATATTCTGTATCAGCCGATTGTCTCGCTAAGGTATACCCATAAGCGGGGGCTACGTTCTTGGCTTGCGTACACCTCTATCCTTATTGACCTGCCTGACTTTCTTAAGAAGCTTCTGCTTTGTGTTGCCAAACAAGTTTTCAAACACCAGTTCCAACATGTCAAACGCGTCTAGCAGATCGGACCGAGCTAGGGCCCCAGTGTGACTTCCTGCGTTACCGATCCACTTCGTAGCCAGCAATATATCACCATTTTCATAGTCGGCTTGCCGGAATATCTCTATACGCTCGTGGAGCGTAAGCCTCTTTCTCTTGCCTCTAACAATCTTAGTTTTAATTGTTCCCTTGTAAGTCAATAAATGTTCAATTGCGGTTCTAATTTTATTCGCAGATGATTCTTCACTAAGCCACAAAAGTGCCGCTGCATCCGAAATCGATTTAAAAATGTCTGACGGTACATTATCCGGTAAGAGGATAGGCATCGGCGGCGGAGACATCATTATCGGAACATATCTATCTCTATAATCTTCGAAGTGATTTCCTTTATGATCGAGTCCTTGAACGTATTCTACCTCTATATTTCCGGAAATTGAAATTACCTCTTCACACGCTGATGAATTGCATTGCAGAAGTTGAACAAATCTCTGGACGATACAATCGGGCTCAAAGTATTCTTCAAGCCGAAGCGTGATAGAAGGCCCGGTTTCAACTTCGTGAAGCGTTTCTGCAATTCCATGCAACCGACCTCTCCTGCATGTTGGACAGGTCCAATTTGGCAATTGTTCAAACGAGTGAGCCCACTCCTCACGAATAACAGGCATATGTATTACTCCCCGCGTCGTTTGACCGAACCCCTAAATGAGCGTTAGTAGCGCGCAAATACTTTTCAGCAAAGGATAGCAAATGGCGGACGAAACCCTTCTCACCCTTACCGCTGATATCGTTTCGGCACATGTCGGCAACAATGCAGTGGCTGCTGGCGATATCGCTACCCTGATTGCCAACATATACAGTGCGCTGATTGCCTTAGGGCAGCCTGTTGAGGACGCTGCCGCCATACAGGAACCAGCGGTCTCCATTCGGTCATCGGTGAAGCCTGATTATCCCATGGTAGCTCCGGCCTACGCTACCCAGCGGAAGGAGTTGGCTTAGAAGACTGGTTTGGGAAGGAAGAAGGCTGCACCCGATGCCATACCCGCCACCACCAAACCTAAGGGATCGCGGACCCTTACGCTGAAAGCACCTGCTTAGGTTCTGAAAGAGGCGAAGTCCTAGGGCTGGGCGAGACGTTCGACTACGTTGAATTACCAGCCCCCGAACCCGATTGAGCAAGCTCACAGGGCAATTGATTATCATGACAGACCCGACGAAGTTGGACACCTCGAAGAACCGGATGATTTGCGGCTGATGTTGGCGCGACATTGCTGGGCGGGGTGACTTTTGGCTATTCGGTTGTGATTTTGCGGTGATTTCTCTAATAAATAGTGAGCCTATGTTTACGTATATTTACGTAAGTTAATTTTTAAACGCAGTATTTCTATTCGTATCTTTAACATAATTAAACCTTTTAAACATCTCTATGAACATTATACCATAAAATACCCCCGTAGGGAGGTAGATTCCCCAGTTTGTACGATTCCCAATCAAAAGTTTCTGCCTCACATCTCACCCCGCCTTGCAATTAAGTCAACGTTCGGCTACAATATCCGAAATCGAACGACTATTACCTTGGCTAGAACGTTATAAAAATAAACTAAGCCAGATAGCTTTTCCGGTTGTGCTCAATACAACCCGCTCATGTGGATCATGGGATAGCCGATAGAACCGGATTTGACCCGGATCGGTTAAAGATGTCAAACAGCCCATGCGTTGGTCGTCCTTATGCTCTTACATGATATTGATGATGCAGAATAAATTCTGCTAGTGTTGGGGCTCTTATATCCATGGCATAACCATGGGGACTTCCGGCCCCCCTGACGGACAGAGATCGTCCCAAGGGATATCCTACCCTAGACAGTGGTCATATGGTCCTTGTGCATTCACAAGGTATGAAACGTGGAGTGGCTTCCATCCTTCCCTTTCAAGGGGAAGGCAAAAAGTAGGTAGGGTAAACAACACAGAGAAACGATCTTAGGGAGCATTCCGCTATAATATGTAATAAGAATATTCTAAAATATTCCACTACATATGACCCTAGCGGAAGGTATTTCTATGCCCTTTTATCAGTGTAGTATTTTCTCTTCCTGTTTATCTTCAATAATTGCATGCTCCTCAGATAAGAATGGGCGGCAGAGAATCAGATCACTGGGAGTGGCATAATCAATGTAGCGGAGAATGCCGTCCTGCATACGATACATCTGCAGCTCATCGATCCAATCGTTGCAATTTGCCACTTCCGATGCAGCCTCAAATAGATCGTCCTCAGATACAAAATCAGGCTTTTTGACGAACATGCATGAGCTCAGACGTTCAGCATTATGCTTAATATCCAATGGTACATGGCAGATCATCGGCATAACAAAGGGTTCGTAATAGTCACCGTACATTTTCTCCAATTCGCCCATTGGCACCGCCGATTGGTAGTCGTTAATTCGGCTTAGCCTCGCGTCGAGCTCAAAATGAAATGTACCAATGGCAGTACCGAAGATACGATCATTACCCAAAATATACAATTCCTTCACAATAGATGGTCTAAGTTTAATGTTAAAAATGAAATCAGGTTGATGTACCACTTCCCATGAGTGGTAATATTGTGAGTTAAATATCCGGTTCCGGATATAAGGTAATTTAATAAGATCATGATCCTTCATCACGTTACTTTACTCCTCTATCGTTGCAGCCGCCCTGTCTTTCTCGACTGCAAATCCAATTTTCAATCTCATCCTCCCGCCAAGCCACGCGAGAACCCCGTTTTGACAATGCATACGGACGCGGAAATTCAAAACGAGACATATAGTGATAGATGGATGATCGAGAGAGTGAGACGCGAGCTTCCACCTCCCGCCTATTCAAATAGCGGACAGTCATATTCAGCCTCCGTTTGGGCACAGGGGCTCCTAAGGCAATCGCCCTACATAGTCAACACGAAAAAATGACTCCGCGAAGTAGACCCGCAGTATACATGCAGAAATTTAAAACATCAATTCATCTAATTATTGAAGTACCTAATTCAGTGCCAATACTGAATACTTTATAATTAGCTTTTATAAATGTATTTACTCCAATCACTCATCATTCTCTGCCGCTTCTCGAACAAATCGGTTCGATGGTATGCGGCTTCCGATTTTTCCCCGATCACATGAGCAAGAGCGAATTCGCACACCTGATGAGGGTAGGCCGTCTGTTCTGATGCCCACGTTCTAAAGGAAGTTCGAAAACCGTGGGGCACAGCCTTCACACCGATTTCCCTCAGCAGCTTGGAAAGGGTCATGTCAGAGAGCGGCTTCCCTGACTTCGTGCCGGGAAACACGCTGTCCGTATCAGGGTGCTTAATGGTTTTTGCTTCTGCCAAGATTCCGAGGCAACGCTCACTTAGGGGAACCCTGTGCAATTTTTTGGCCTTCATCTTGTCCGCTGGGATGGTCCAGACGGCCTTTTCAACATCAATCTCATTCCATGTAGCTGTGCGGGTCTCACCAGATCGTGTCGCCGTAAGTACGAGGAACTCAAACGCCAGCTTTGTTGCCAACCCAGCGTCGCTATCCCAAACCGCTTTAATGGCACCCGATACCTCGTCGTAGGGCAATGCTTCGCGATGCTTCTGCCTTCGGTCATGCTTTGGCAGAGACTTGGTAATATCCTCGGCTGGGTTATCCAGTCGCCACCCCTGCCCTTTTCCCCACGCCAACACGATTTTGATCCGTTGATTGACCCTGCGGGCGGTTTCCGGTCGACTGGTCCATATTGGCGACAACGCCGCCAAAACATCAGCACTGGAAATAAGATCGAGCCGCTTTTTTCCGAAATGGGGGAAAACATACTGAGTCAACGTCGCAAGCCATTGCTTCCCGTGTTTGTGGCTACGCCATGTAGGTGCATTAAGCTCGATGACCTCTTTAGATGCTTCTTCGAACGTAAGGACCGTAGGACGCTTCTTGAGGGTTAGCGGGTCGCCCCCTGCCCTCGCTAACTTTCTGTTCTCCAATGCCTGCTCGCGGGCCTCGCCAAGGCCCACAAGTGACGCAGAACCCAATCCTAGGTCATGCCGCCTTCCATGGATTACGATTCGCTGCATCCATCGCTTGGCACCGCTCTTGTCCACGACAAGATATAGCCCGTTACCGTCTGGATAGCGTCCAGCGGCAGTGATGGTTCTTACGCCCGCAGCGGACAGCCGCTTCTCTTGATGCTTTCCCGATGATTTCCCAGCCATACGCACCCCACACTTCATCCCACATTTTTTGTGGGACTACATCGGAACGCTTCGGAATGGAAGGCGCGAGATTTCCGTTAAATGATTAGGAATCATAGGTTTTAGGAACACACCGGAATCTCTCGGAATGCATAATGGCTCACTCCCGTTCCGCCAAACTCTATACTACTTCAATGGATGCATTGGGCTTATAAATTTAAACCTACACTCTACCCCACAAAAGTTATCGGAACGACGCGCCCTTTGCTGGATCGCCCCGGTTGGCGCAGAGCCGGCCAGCCAGGGCGATACACAGGGTTTATATTCAGGCGAGCATGCGAACGGAGGGTTCGCGTGCCCAATATCGCTTGCCCGCTGCCGTGATGAAGCTCTTGTCCAGATGGACTACGCCCTCATCGGGCACCACGCCCGCCTTGTCCAGCAAAGGCTTCGCGGCATCGGTCGCGCCGATCGCCTTGAGATGCCCAAAGGCATCCATCACGAACTGGACGGCAGCGCCTTCCTTTAGGAGCATGGCGCAAGCTTCCTCTGAAATCGCGATTGCGACCGCGTCGTAAAGCACTGACGGCGACCCTGCGAGCTGGGCATCAGCCTTCATCAGCGAACCGTCTGACATTTTCGCACCGCCAACCTTGGGGGCGATCAGCACCGGCCTTCCTCCGGCATCGCCGATCTGGCTGGTAAGCTTGTCCACCTCTGCGGCGTCCGACCCATCCGCAATGAGAATGCCGACCGAGCGCCCTTTGAGCGTATCGAGCTGCAATGGACCGTTGATGATGCGCACGGCGGGAGACACATCAAAATCCTGCACCTTTGCAGCTGTGGGCGAAGCTTTGGGTACGTCCATGTTCAGCCCCGCGCCCACGCGCTTGGCGAGGTCGGGATCGACATTGACGAGGTTGGACAACATCCGCGTGCGGACATGCTCCAGCCCGACCTTGGAAAGCTCGAACACAACGGCTGAGGCAAGATGCGCCTGTTCGGCGGGATCGAGCGACCGGAAGAACATCCGCGCCTGGCTGTAATGGTCGGCGAAACTCTCGGGCCGGATGCGCAGCTTGTCCCCCTGCTCGTCCTCTGTTGCGCGGCCGGGAAAAGTGGAGAAGCCGGTCATTGGGCATTCGCGCGGTCCGGTGATCTCGCCCGCCTCGTTCAGGCTATTCGGTTCGTAATTGGCGCGCCCCTTGGGCTGCAGCATCTGCATATGCCCGTCCCGCTGGAAGTTCATGACAGGGCACTTGGGCGCGTTGATCGGGATCTGGTGGAAGTTGGTCGATCCCAGCCGCTTCAGCTGCGTGTCGAGATAGCTGAACAGCCGTCCCTGCAGCAGCGGATCATTACTGAAGTCGATTCCCGGCACGATGTTTGCCGGACAATAGGCAACCTGTTCGGTCTCCGCGAAGAAATTGTCGGGATAACGATCAAGCACCATCCGGCCGATCGGCCTGACGGGCAGCACCTCCTCCGGAATGATCTTCGTCGGATCGAGCACGTCGTAAGGCAAACTGTCCGCGAACTTCTCGTCGAACGCCTGAATGCCCAGCTCCCATTCGGGAAAATCGCCGCGATCGATCGATTCAAACAGGTCGCGACGCTGGAAATCGGGATCAGCGCCCGCGATCTTGACCGCCTCGTCCCAGATCGTCGAGGCGACGCCCTGCTTCGGCTTCCAGTGGAATTTGACGAAAGTCGACTTACCCTTGGCATTGACCATGCGGAACGTGTGGATGCCGAAACCCTCCATGGTGCGCAGCGAGCGGGGGATGGTCCGGTCGGACATCGCCCACATGATCATATGCGTGGATTCGGGCATCAGCGAGATGAAATCCCAGAATGTATCGTGCGCGCTGGCCGCCTGCGGATAGCCCCTGTCCGCTTCCATCTTCACCGAGTGGACCAGGTCAGGAAATTTGATCGCGTCCTGGATGAAGAACACCGGGATATTGTTGCCCACGAGATCCCAATTGCCCTCCTGCGTATAGAATTTGACCGCGAAGCCCCGCACGTCGCGGGGCGTATCAACTGATCCCGCCCCGCCTGCGACGGTCGAGAAGCGCGTAAACACAGGAGTTTTCTCGCCAGCGCGCTGGAAAAGGTCCGCTTTGGTGATGTCGGCGAGCGATTCATACACTTCGAAGAAGCCATGCGCCGCCGATCCCCGCGCATGCACGATCCGCTCCGGGATACGCTCGTGATCGAAATGGAAGATTTTCTCGCGCAGCACGAAATCTTCGAGCAGCACCGGCCCACGCGCGCCAGCCTTCAGCTGATTCTGATTGTCGGACACCCGGATGCCCTGATTGGTCGTCAAATGCCCCTCGGCGTCATGCGGCCCCTTTTCGGGTACGCGCTGATGGGTTTCGCCGCCATTGCGCCGTTCGGTATCGAATTCACCAGTTGCCATGTTCCGCTCCTAAAATCTGTTCGGATGCAGAACCCCCGGCGTGGGAAGACGGGTCCATGTGAAGCAAGGCATATTCTCGTCTTGAGGAAAGCACCCCACCCATCCTGCCACGGGCGAGGACATCTTCAGGATCAACTTCGGCCGGAAGCCGCGCTTTCGAATAACTTCGTCTGAGGTCGGACTGGCTGATACGCATGGGGCAAAACGCTCCTCGCCAAGGCGAAAGCCCCATATGCATCGACGGTTATTTGAGGAACTGACCGTCATCCACCTTGATGCACGTGCCAGTGACGAAAGCGCTATCGGACGACACCAGATAGAGCAGCGTACCATCCAGTTCATCGGGCTCGCCGAGCCGCTTTCTTGGAAACGCCTGCGCCACATCGCCGACACGGGCAATCATGCCTTCCATCATCTCTGATCGGAAAGCGCCAGGGGCAATGGCGTTTACGTTGATGCCGTAGCGCGCCCATTCAGTTGAAAGCACTTCGGTCATCCGCACGACGGCCGCCTTGCTGGTCGCGTAGAGCGACGATCCGTTGCCCGGATAGTTGAACGCCGCCATCGAAGCGATGTTGACAATACGACCGGGCTTTTTCTCCTCGATCAGGCGGCGCGCCACTTCGCGGGAGAGGACGAAGGGCGCGCGAACGTTGATATCCAGCAGGGCGTCGATCAGCTCGATCGGCATCCGTGTCGCCAGTTCGGCATCGGGAATGCCGGCATTGTTGACGAGGATCGTCACCAGCCCCAGCGCCTCTTCCGCCTTCCGCACGATTTCGGCCAGCACGCCGACATCCGCGAGATCGGCCTGGATGGCGAAAGCTTTTCGGCCAGCCGCCTCTATCTCGGCGACCAGCGCATCGAGCCGATCCTGACGGCGACCCACCAAGGCGACGCGTGCACCGGCGTCTGCCAGCACCTTGGCAAACCGATAGCCAAGACCCGCCGTCGCCCCAGTGACGAGCGCAACTTCCCTGCTGAGATCGGTCACGCCGCGCCGAGCGGCACGCCGGGCGTGAACTCGACCATCAGCGTCTTGAGCGCCCGCGCCTCGCTGGACGTATAATCCGGCACAAACCCCTCCGCGATGCGGAAATCGCCGATCCGGTTCAGGATCGTCTTGAGACAGACGTCGATCATCACCCGCGCATAATGACGACCGATACAGACATGCGCGCCTGTCCCGAACGACATATGCTCGCGCGCGTCGCGATCGATCAGGCACTTGTCGGGATCGGCGAATTTCGCCGGATCGCGGTTGGCCGCGCCGTTGATCGCGAGCACGATATCGCCCGGATGGATGGTGCCGCCGTCGAGCTCGGTTTCCTTGGTAGCCGTGCGGCGGAGCGCTTGGATCGGGGTGGTGAAGCGCAGGAATTCCTCAATCGCGCCTTCCCACGGCACCTCGCCCGAGAGCAGCCGCGCCTTGTCCTCGGGATGCTGGCCAAGATGGAAGAGCGATCCGCTCATCGCCGAACTCGTCGAATCGAGCGCGCCGAACAGCGCCAGGATCAGCACCTGATAGATCTCCATATCGGAGAGCATCCGGCCGTCAAATTCCTCCTCGATCAGACATTGCAGCAGATCATCCCGGCGCGGCGCGGTGCGTCGCGCGGCTGCTAGGCCCATCAGATAGTCGCCGATCTCGGTGTAGCGCTGGACCCAACCGTCATGATCGATCAGCCGGTTGTGCACCATCCATAGTAGCTTCGACGACAGCATCTGCCGATCCTTGTCCGGCACGCCGATCACCGGCAGCGTCGTCATCGCCAGAAAGACGCGGGTGAATTCGTTGACCAGATCAGCGGAACCGCGCGCGATGAAATTGTCGATCAGCTCGTCAGCGATGCGCTGGATACGCGGGCGATCCTCCTCGGCCGCCCCCTGCGTAAAGAAGCGGTTGAGGATGCGCCGCCAGCGCGTGTGGCTCGGCGGATCGAGATCGACCGGGAAGAAGCGCACCAGCTGGTCCGGCAGGCCCGCCCCCTCGGTTGACGTGAAGGTCCGGTAATCGGAGAAGACGCGCTTCACGCCCTCATAAGTCGTCGGGTAGAAGAAACCGCCCAGTTCGTTCGAATGGCCGAGCGGGCATTTGCCGCGCACCTTTGCCAGAAAGCTGTACGGGTCTTTCGCGATTTCCGGGCTGTGATGATTATAGTCGGCCTCGGTATAGTTCGCATCCGACATACTCTGCTCCGTCCTTATTCCCCCTCCCTTTCAAGGGAGGGGTGTAGGGTGGGTGCGCGCGTCTGCGCGCCTAAAGACTCTTCATCGGCCGACTGGGCGCTGCCGGGGCATCGGGCCACGCTCTAACGCTGGCTCTCGGGCGTGATCACCACAAGCCCGTCCATCGCCGTCGTCACATGGATCTGGCAGCCAAGCCGGCTGCGGTCGTCCACGCCGATCCCGAATTCGAGCATCTCACGCTCGTCGTCCGACGGCTCGCCGGTCACGCTACGCCACTCGTCCGGAATGTGCACATGGCAGGTGGCGCATGCGAGCGCGCCGCCGCACTCGCCCTCGATGGTCTTCACGCCGCCCCGTACCGCCACCTCCATCAGGTTGGCGCCTTCCTCCGCCTCAAGGGCCGTCTCGGTGCCGTCCTGATCGAGATAGATGATCTTCACCATCGCCGAACCTTACCGCGTCTTGACGCTGAGCGTCAGGCCAACGGTACGCGGCGGCGCGAGAAACTGGATGTCGCCGAGCGCCTGTTCGGTACGGTTCAGATAATAGTCTCGATTGAACAGGTTGCGCGCCCAGACCTGCACCCCGAAATGCTCGTCGTTCGAGGTCCAGCTGAGCGTGCCATTGACGACCGCATAGCCGGGAATGGCCAGCCGGTTAGCGGCGGACACATAGATCTTGCTGCGCTGGGAGACCGACGCATTGATTCCGAATTCGCCCATGCTCGTCGGGATGCGATAATCGATCGTCGCATTGCTGCTGAACTTCGGTGCGTAGATCATGCGGTTGCCCGTGGCATCCACCACGGTCTGCGGCCCCTGAAGCGGCGACGCGGGGGTGAAGGTGGCGTTAGGGAAGTCGGTATATTTGCCGTCGAGGATACCGACCCCGGCGCTGAGCGTCAGGTTCCGGCTTGCCTTGATGGTCAGGTCGCCATCGAAGCCATGCACCCGCGCCGCTGCGGCGTTAGTCGTCAGCACGGCACCACCACCGGTGATATTGAACACCTGAATGTCTTGATAGTCATAGATGAACGCCGCCATGTTCAGCCGGACACGGCGATCCAGAAACTGCATCTTCAAACCGGCTTCATAAGCATCCAGAATTTCCGGCCGATACCCATCCGTGCCAGCATTGATCATATTGAAGCCGCCGCTCTTGATGCCGCGATTGTAGGACAGATAACCAAGGACATCGTCACTGAACTGCTGATCGATCGCGACACGCCAGGTCAGCTTGTTGATGCTCTGCGATTGAGGACAATCGGTCGTCGCCGCTGGACAGAGTTCGAAAGTATCATGCGGGAAGACCACGCCGCCGCTTTCCGTGCGTCCGTTTGTGTCCTGCGTCTCATGCGTGTAGCGAAGACCGCCGGTGAGCTTGGTGCGCTCAAAGATCGGTACGGTGGCCTGTCCGTAAACGGAATAAGATTTTGTCGTCTGATCACCAAACAGGTCAATGCTTGGCACGCCCTGTAACTGTGCCGCGATGCCCGCGATCTGCAGCGGCGTGTAAGCATATTTGGCGTGAAAATAATAACCGCCTAGCAGCCAGTCGACCTTGGAGCTCTTGGGCGAGAGCAGCTGGACTTCCTGCGAATAGCTCTCCGCAAACTGGTTAATATCGGCCTGGACAAGCGGCAAGGGCGTCGCATCCTGATCGAGATGGAAGTTGCCCTTCACATGGCGATAGCCCGTGAGGCTGACCAGCCGCGCGAAATCGAGATCCTGATCGACGCGAAGCGAGGCGCCGTAGATGTCGTTGTCGCCTATATTCTTCCAGTCGGTATTGGTCTTGCGCTTGCCCGGATAGCTGGTGACGCCATCGACCCCGATCACGCCCTGACGCAGCTGATAATCGGTGCCGGTCGAATTCAGCCGGCTATAATCCGCTGACAGCCTGATTTCGGTGGTCGGGCCCGGCGTCCACAGCAGTTTGGAGCGGAGACCCAGCTGGTTGTGCTTGAAAATGTCCGCATTGCGATTGATGTCCTTGCCGTAGCCGCCATTGCGATCGAAGCTCGCCGCGATGTCGATCGCCGCCGTCTCGCCGAGCCCGGCGGAGGCATAAGCGGACGCTTCCACCGTACCCTTTGTACCGATGCCTATGCTGGCGTCGAGCAGCGGATCCTTGCTGGGATCGCGAGTGATGATCTGGATCACGCCGCCGGTCGCGTTACGACCAAACAGAGTGCCCTGAGGACCTTTCAGCACCTCGATCCGTTCGACATTGTTGAATTTGAAGATGTTGCCCGTGACCGACGGGATATAGACGCCGTCGATATAGGTCGCGACCGAGGCTTCGTCGTTCGGATTGGACTGGTTGGAGCCGACGCCGCGGAGGAAGGGCGTCACAGAAACACCATTCTGCGTCAGCGTGAGATTGGAGACTGCGGCTTCCAGATTGAGCGAGCTGGTGATCTGGCGGTTCGAGAGATCGGCGGCAGTGACGGCCGTCACCGCGATCGGAACCTGCTGCAGCGATTGTGAGGTACGCTGCGCCGTGACCACGATATCCTCAAGGCTCGTTGCGTTGGTCTGATCCATGATCTGCGCCAAGGCAGATCCAGTGATGCAGGCGCCGATCGCGACCCCTGCCAGCATAAGTGCATGCGTCTTCATCTAAACCCTCCCCATGTGAGCGGGTCGCCCTTCCCTGAGCAATCCTCCGCGCGTCCAGACCCATTTACGAACGAACCAGACAATGTTAGGCTTGATATCTCGTAATAACAGATATTGCAACCGGCATATTGGAAGGACGGGAAACGCCCGCTTTCAAGAAGATACATCAGAAATTCCTATTTTTCGCAGGTGCGAGACAAGTGACGTGGTAACGAATGTGCTGAAGAGGCAGCTTGTTGGAATAGTTTAACAGTGTTAGGCCATTGATCGAAATACGCCGTTGCAAGCGGCTGAATCAGGAGCGAGGATGACCACCAAGGACGCACTGCTCGATCGCGTGAAGCTCGGGCGTTTCCTGATCGGCGGAACATGGATCGACGCGGGCGACCGGCGCCGCTTTGACATCGTCACGCCTTCGGACGAGAGCGTCTACGCCTCCGTCCCTTGCGCCACCGCGCAGGATATCGAGGATGCAGTCGCCGCCGCGCGCGAAGCCTTCGATCATGGGCCATGGCCAACCCTCTCCCCGGCGGAGCGCGGCGCCTTCCTGGCCCGACTCGGCGATGCGATCGATGAGAAGAGCGCGCTCTTCTCGGAGATCTGGACCAGCGAAGTCGGCGGCCTCGCCACGCACGGCCCGCACATGGTCGCCTCGTCCACGGCGGTCATCCGCGACTATGCCCGGCTCGGTTCCGAATTCCCCTTCATCGAGCGCCATGCGCCCACCTCGGGCGGCAATGTCGGCATGCTCGTCTACGAGCCGGTCGGCGTCGTCGGCGCGATCATCCCCTGGAACGGGCCGATCCTGATGCTGGCATCGAAGGTCGCGCCGGCCCTGCTCGCGGGCTGCACGGTCGTCGTGAAGATGTCACCCGAAGCCCCTCTCGAAGCCGTCTTGATGGGCGAGATAGTGCAGGACCTTGGCCTGCCACCGGGCGTGGTCAACATCCTGATGGCGGACCGGGATGAGTCCGAACTGCTCGTCCGAAACCCGAACGTCGACAAGATCAGCTTCACTGGATCGAGCGCGGTCGGCCAGCGCGTCGCTTCGATCTGCGGCGGCCGAATGGCGCGCGCCACGCTTGAGCTGGGCGGCAAATCGGCGGCGGTGGTGCTCGACGATTCGCCGCTGGAGACAGTCATCAACGCCATAGCGCCGCAGGTGAGCATGCTCGGCATGCAATTCTGCTCGGCGCTCAGCCGCGTGATCGTGCCGCAGCATCGCCATGACGCGCTGCTCGAAGGGCTGGCCGAAGCGATGCGGCAGGTGAAGATCGGCGATCCATTCGATCCCGCAAGCCAGATGGGTCCGATGGCGATGAAGCGCCAGCTCGAACGCGTCGAATCCTATATCGAGAGTGGCAAGTCCGATGGCTTCAAGCTAGCCACCGGTGGCTCCCGCCCCCGCGAATTCAATCGTGGCTTCTATATCGAGCCGACCCTATTCGGGAATGTCCCCAACGATGCCAAGATCGCTCAGGAGGAAATCTTCGGCCCCGTCGTCAGCGTCATCCCGGCGCGCGACGAGGACGAGGCGATCACCCTCGCCAACCAGAGCGATTTCGGCCTCAACAGCGCAGTCTTCACCACCGACACGGAGCGTGCGATGGCTGTCGCACGGCGAATGCGCGCGGGCACGGTGGGCCACAACGCCTTCCGCAGCGATTTCGGCATCGCGTTTGGCGGCTTCAAGAAATCCGGTATCGGGCGCGAGGGCGGCAAGCTTGGGCTGATGCCCTATCTCGAAGCTAAAACCGTCATCATGGACGAAACGCCCGCAGCCCTCGCTGACGTCTGAAGGGGGAAATGATGAAGCGCATTCTGATTGGGCTTGCGGCCGCAGCGCTGGCCAGCGCCGGACTTCTCGTGCCTGGTCCCGCCAAGCCGACCGTCAGCGCCGACGAATGGCCCTTCTATGGCCGCGACGAGAAAGAGCAGCGCTTCAGCCCGCTCGATCAGATCAACCGCACGACCGTCGGCAAACTCGGCCTCGCCTGGAGCGCCGAGGTCGACAGCGATCGCGGGCAGGAAGCAACGCCGATCATGGTCGACGGCGTGATCTATGTCAGCACGGCCTGGTCGCTGGTCTATGCCTTCGATGCCGCAACCGGAAAGCAGCTCTGGGTCTACGACCCGCAGACCCCGAAGGACTCGATCGCCAGCGCCTGCTGCGACGCGGTCAATCGCGGCGTGGCGATGCATGACGGCAAGGTCTTTGTCGGCACCCTCGACGGCCGGCTGGTGGCGATCGACGCGAAGACTGGCAAGCGCGCCTGGCAGGTCGACACGCTCGCTGGCGCGCCGAAGACGATGCGCTACACCATCACTGGCGCGGTTCGCGCGGTGAAGGACAAGGTCGTGATCGGCAACAGCGGCGCCGAGTTCGGCGTACGCGGCTTTGTCACCGCCTATGATTCCGCCACCGGCAAGCTCGCCTGGCGCTTCTACCTGACCCCCAATCCGCAAGGTAAAGCCGACGGCGCGGCCTCGGACGACGTCCTGCTCGCCAAGGCCCAGCACACATGGGGCGAAGGCGAATGGCGCAACAGCGGCGGCGGCGGCACCGCATGGGATGCGCTCACCTTCGATCCCGAGGCCAATCTCCTCTACATCGGCTCGGGCAATGGCGGCCCGTTCGACTATCAGGTGCGCTCAGGCGGGAAGGGCGACAATCTATTCCTGTCCTCGATCGTCGCGGTCGATCCCGACACCGGCAAATATCGTTGGCACTATCAGGTCACGCCCGAGGATAGCTGGGATTATACCGCCACCCAGCAGATAATGAGCGCCCGCCTGACCATCGCCGGCAAGCAGCGCGACGTGATCATGCAGGCGCCGAAGAACGGCTATTTCTACGTGCTCGATCGCAAGACCGGCCAGCTCCTGTCGGCCAAGCCCTTCGCGCCGGTCACATGGTCCGCCGGCATCGACATGAAAACCGGCCGGCCGATCCTCACGAAGAACGTCCATTATCAGGACGGCCCATCGCTCCAGCAACCGGGACCGTTCGGCGCGCATAGCTGGCACGCCATGTCCTACAGCCCCCGCACGGGTCTCGTGTACATCCCGGTTCAGCTGACCGGCGGGGAATATGAGAAGCTACCAGCCTTCAAACATCGCCCGATTGGCCAGAATGCCGGCATCGCGATGAAGGAATTTCCCGAGGATCAGCTCGACGCAATCCGCAAGGCGTCGACCGGCCAGCTTCTCGCCTGGGATCCAGTCGCGCAAAAGGCGCGCTGGTCGGTGCCCAAACGCTATTTCGTCAACGGCGGCACGCTGGCGACGGCGGGCGATCTCGTCTTCCAGGGCGATCTGGAAGGCATGCTGGCGGCCTATGACGCCGCAAAAGGCACAAAGCTCTGGTCAATCGATACCGGCATCCCGATCATCGCCCCGCCGATCAGCTACCGCATCAAGGGCGAGCAATATGTCGCCGTCATGGCGGGTTATGGCGGCGCGGGCGCGCTGATCGGCCGGATCGTCCCGGATCGCCCACGCGAGAATGGCCGGCTGCTGGTGTTCAAGCTCGGCGGCACCGCCAAGCTTCCGACCACCTCATCCTATACGCCCCCGCCGATCGACGTCGCCAACGCAACCTCGTCCGGTGACGCGGACGCCGGCTCGATCGAATATGCCCGCACCTGTTCGGTGTGCCACGGCGGCAATGCGTCGGTCGCCTATACAGCCGATCTGCGGCGCTCCTCCGCGCTGGGCGATGCCGAGCTGTGGAAGTCGATCGTGATCGACGGTGTGCTCAAGGACGCCGGCATGGTATCTTTCGCGGAGATCCTCACGCAGCAGGATGCGGAGAACATCCGCGCCTATGTCCTGCGCCAGGCCCGCAAGGCGGAGGCCAAGGAAACGAACTGATGAAAGCCGCAATACTCAAAAAACCCGGCGGTCTCGGCAATATCGTCATCGCCAGCCGCGATACGCCGAAGCCCGGCACGGGCGAGGTGCTGGTGAAGGTCGCTGCAAGCTCGCTGAACTATCATGATTATGCGGTCGCGCTCGGATCGATCCCGGTGGCGGACGGCTGCATCCTGATGTCCGACGGCGCGGGCGAAGTGGTAGAGGCCGGAGCGGGCACGACCCGCTTCAAGCCGGGCGACAAGGTCATCTCGACCTTCTTCCCCAACTGGACAGGCGGCACCGGCACCGCGAGCCGCCGCTCGGGCGTACCGGGCGATCAGGCGGACGGCTTCGCTACCGAATATGTCGCCTGCCCTGAAACCGCGCTGACCCGAATGCCCAAGGGTTACAGCTTCGCCGAAGCGGCGACCCTCCCCTGCGCAGCGCTCACCGCCTGGCGCTCGCTGATGGTCGCCACGCAGACCAGGCCGGGTGATGTCGTGCTGGTGCAGGGCACGGGCGGCGTCTCGATCTTCGCGCTGCAATTTGCTAAGGCGGCCGGCGCGACCGTGATCGCCACATCCTCCTCGAACGAGAAACTCCAGAGGCTTGTCGCACTCGGCGCCGATCATGTGCTCAACTATCGAGAGATCCCTGAATGGGGTAAGGCCGCGCTTGCCCTGACCGATGGGCAAGGCGTCGATGCCGTGGTCGAAGTCGGCGGCGTCGGCACGCTCACCCAATCGATCACGGCAGCGCGGGCCGGCGGCCATATCGGCCTGATTGGCATCCTGACCGGGATCAGCGGCGAGGTGCCGACCGGCGCGCTGATGCGGAAGAACATCGTCCTGACGGGCATCACCGTCGGTAATCACGACGATCAGGAAGCGATGATCCGCGCGATCGAGGCCAGCGATATCAAGCCCGTCATCGACCGCCACTATCCACTGGAAAAGCTCGCCGAAGCCTTTGCCTATCAGGCGTCACAAAAGCATTTCGGCAAGATCGTGCTGGATGTGGGCTGACGTAGTCAGCAAGAGGCGATCATATTTCCCCGTTCGGGCTGAGCTTGTCGAAGCCCGCCTCTTTCGTGAGGCAAGGAAGCCCTTCGACAGGCTCAGGGCTAACGGGATTAATTAAACGCACGATGCTTCAATAAGCGATCGAGAACCGCGCTCGGCTGTGCCGAGGTTCCTCGAGCTCATCCACTAACGCCTTGGCAAGATCCCCATAGGAAATCCGGCTCTCGCCCTTCTCGTCACGCATGAGATCGTCTCCGCCCAGCCGGTACTTCCCGGTACGCTCGCCAGGGCCGAAGTTAATCGCCGGTGATAGGAAGGTCCAGTCGAGCGCACTCGTCTTGAGCGTTTCCAGGAAATTCCGCCCGCCCGTCACCTCCGGCAGGAACGGCTCGGGAATGAGCCCCGCATCGACAAGCTGCACCCCCGGCGACACGAACAACGACCCCGCACCGCCGACCACCAGCAACCGGCTCACCCCTGCCAGTTGCAAGGCCTCGACGACCTTGGCGGCATCCACCGAGACGAAACGCCCCGCCAGCATCACGGCATCATGGCCCCGCAGCGCTTCGGCGAGAGCAGCCGGATCGTTGGCGTTGGCCTGACGCATGGGAATAGAGGAATCGCCTTCAGGCGCCGAACGGGCGATGCCGGTTACCTGATGCCCGCGCGCGGTCAATTCGTTGACCAGACAGGTGCCGACTTTCCCGGTTGCTCCGATCAGTGCGATCTTCATATTAGCCTTCCTCAGGCAGCCTCGGTCCGCTGACCAGCCGGTGCGGCAGCGGCGGCGGCACTGCGCGCCGCGCGCCGCCCTGAGAACACGCCGTCGGCGATCGAAAGCCCGCTGATATATTCCCGCGAATGCAGCCCGACCGCCGACATGCCGGCAGCGTAAAGCCCGTCGATGGCCGACCCGTCGGCGCGTTGCACGGCGCCAGTTTCCTCATCGACCTTCAGCCCGCCGAGCGTCATAAACTTGGTTAGCGCATGGCGATTGCTCATGCACATGTTGACGGCATAAAATGGCCCCTTACCCAATGGCTTGCGTAGGGTTTTCGACTTGCCGACGGCATCCGGTTCATCCTCCCCGATGCTGCGGTCATGCTGCGTGACCGTCGCCTGCAGCAGCGCGGGATCGATCCCAATCTTGCACGCCAGCGCCGCCACCGAACCGCCACGCCGCGTGCCGCCCACTGCATAGTTGATCAGCATCGGCACGCCGAAATATTTGAAGCGCTGCCAGCCGCAGGTGATCGCTTCCCAGATCGACTTGCGGAAGCTGCGCCCATTCACGATCAGCCACGCATCGCCATCGGGTTGCCGCGCGACGGCGCCGCCGATCATGCTGACATAGGCATCCTCGGCCACGAAGCGCGCGCCCTTGTCGTTGACGATGATCCCGTCAAGCAAAGCCTCCGGCGGCGCGATGTTGCGGGCGATGTAGAGCGAATCCATATGCCCGAGCGCGCCGCCCACCGACACGCCCATCTCGAGCCCCGACCCGTCATTGCCCATCGTGGACAGCCGGTGCGTCACATCATAATGCCGCGCAAACTCCTGATCATGCTGATCGATCAGATCGCGGCTGTACGCAAAGCCACCCGTGCTGAGCACCACCCCGCCCCGTGCGCGGAGCAGCATCGTGCGGCCATGCTTCTCCTCCATCGCCTGCATCTCGCGACGGGCGCGTTCGGTACGGCCATGATTATGCGGGACATAGGGACTGACCCCGGCATAGAGCGCCTGCTGCCGCGCATGCTGGCTCTTATCCAACGCAACCACCTCTATTCCAATGACTTTTCCCTGCGTATCGCAGACTAACCGATTGGCTCTCGTGTGCAGCATAAGGTCGATGCCGGCCTCCACGATCGCGCGCCGCAGCGCTGCGATATAATGCGCCCCGCCGAAACCGGCTCCTACCGCCCGGTGCCCACGCGGCGCTGGCTTCGCCTTGGCCTCGAACGCCGGAGATTTCTCGTTCCCGGAATAATAGAGATATTTGCCCTCGGGCGGATAGGTGATCTTGTCGAGATAGGCCGCGCCTGAATAGCGCACGCCGTGTGCGATCAGCCAGTCGACATCGGCGGCGCTGCCCTCGCAGAAACGCCGCAGCGTCTCGGGCTTCACGGCGTCGCCCACTTCCTGCTTCAGATAGTCGAGCATATTCTCGACCGTATCGTCGAACCCCGCCTCGCGCTGGAAACGGGTCGCCCCTGCATAGATCACGCCGCCGCTATAACCCGTCGTTCCGCCGCCTCCGAACCGGTCGAGGAGGATGACCTCGGCGCCGCACTCATGCGCCTGAAGCGCCGCCGATGCGCCCGCGCCGCCGAAGCCCACAACGACCACATCGGTTTGCTTGTCCCATGAGACGGATTCACCTTCCTCGATTACGATCGGCGACATTATCCTCTCCTATTTTGTGCGATTTTAAACCTTTCAATGTTCGATAACAAGCATCGGGGGAGAGGTTACAGCCGCTCCACGATCGTCACATTGGCGACGCCCCCCGCCTCGCACATGGTCTGGAGACCATAGCGCCCCCCACGCTTCTGGAGCGCATGGACCAGCGTCGCCATCAGCTTGGTGCCCGACGCGCCCAGCGGGTGCCCCAGCGCAATTGCCCCGCCATTGACGTTGAGCTTCGCTGGATCGCCGCCGCTATGCTTCAGCCAGGCAAGCGGCACCGGGGCGAACGCCTCGTTCACCTCGTACAGATCGATATCCTCGATCCGCATGCCCGCCTTGCGCATCGCCTTGTCGGTCGAGAAAAGTGGCTCCTCCAGCATGATTACTGGGTCGCCGGCGGTGACGGTGAGCGTGTGGATGCGCGCCAGCGGCGTCAGGCCATAATCCTTCAACGCCTGCTCCGACACGACCAGCACCGCCGAGGCACCGTCGCAGATCTGGCTGGCATTGGCGGCCGAAATCTTGCCGCCCTCCTGCAGCGTCTTCACCGCCGCGATCTGCTCCAGCGAGGTGTCGAAACGGATGCCCTCGTCACGGCTGTGCATTTCGCCGCCATCGACGGCCAGCGGCACGATCTCCGCGTCGAAATCCCCGCGCTCGGTGGCCGCCGCGGCGCGCCGGTGGCTTTCCAAAGCGTAGCGGTCGAGGTCCTCGCGCGAGAAGTCGTATTTGTCCGCCATCATCTCAGCGCCGACAAACTGGCTGAACTTCACTCCCGGATAGCGCGCTTCCTGATGCGGCGATTTGGCGAGGCCCAGTCCGGCCTGCTCGAACAAATAGCCTGTCGAGAACATGGGCACCCGCGTCATGCTCTCGACACCCGCCGCGATCACGACATCCTGCGTGCCCGACATCACCGCCTGCGCCGCGAACTGGATCGCCTGCTGGGAACTGCCGCACTGCCTATCGATCGTTACCGCTGGCACCGACTCGGGCAGCCTCGACGCCAGCACAGCATTACGCCCGATCTGGAAGGCCTGCTCGCCGCCCTGGCTGACGCAGCCCATGATCACATCCTCGACGGCCGCCGGATCGATCCCACTGCGCGCGATCACCGCATCGAGCACCGCGCCTGCCATGTCGGCGGGATGCCATCCGGCAAGCTTGCCATTGCGCTTGCCCCCGGCGGTCCGCACGGCTTCGACGATATAGGCGGTGGGCTGGGCCATCTGCTCTCCGGAAAACAATCATTGATTGACCAAACCCTATCAGCCACAAGATTGCCAATCAATGTTAGATAAACTGGAGAGCGATATGGGCATCGCGAACAAAACGGTGATCATCACCGGGGCAAGCAGCGGCATCGGCGAAGCGGTCGCCCTCCGGCTGGCGCAGAGCGGCGCGACGGTGGTCCTGGGCGCGCGCCGGGTCGAGCGGCTGCAATCGCTGGCGGCCCGGATCCGAGCCGCAGGCGGCAAGGTTTCCGCCTTCCCCTGCGACGTCACCCAGCGCACCGATCTCGAGAAGATCGCCGCGCACGCCCTCGAAAAATTCGGATCGATCGACGTGCTGGTGAACAATGCCGGGGTAATGCCGATCTCGCGCCTCGACATGTACGACGTCGACGGCTGGGATCGCACCATCGACACCAACATCAAGGGCGTGCTCTATGCCATCGCCGCCGTGCTGCCGCAGATGAAGCAGCAGAACAGTGGCCACATCATTTCGATCGCCTCGGTGGCGGGCCACAAGATCAACGGCGGCTCGGCGGTCTATGCCGCCTCGAAATTCTCGGTCCGCGTGATCTCGGAAGCGCTGCGACAGGAGGTGACGAAGGACGGCATCCGCGTGACGATCGTCTCCCCCGGCGCCACCCAGAGCGAGCTGTTCGACAAGATCGTCGACCCCGCCTCGCAGAAACGCATCGAAGGCGCCCACGAAATCGCCCTGCCCGCCGACAGCGTAGCCCGCGCAATCGCCTATGCGATGGACGAGCCTGACGAGGTCGATATCAACGAGATCATCATTCGCCCGCAAGCGCAGGAGATGTAACGCCATGGCAAACGATAACCCGATCGTTCTGGTCCATGGCGGCGCACATCGCGCGGCGTGCTGGAACCTGCTGATCCGTGAACTCGAAGCTTCCGGTCGCCAGGCGGTCGCCGTCGATCTCCCTGGCTATGGGCGAGACAGCACAATCGATCCGACGCCTCGCACGCTCGCTGACGGTATCGAAGCCACCGCCGAGGCGATTGCCCGGCTGGGCGGACCGGTCATGCTGGTCGGCCATTCGCTGGGCGGCATGACTATCTCAGGCGCGGCCGAGCACATAACCCATGCGATCGATCATCTCGTCTATCTCAGCGCGGTCGTCCCACGCGATGGCGAGTCCGCCGAATCCATGGCGGCCACCGACGGGATGAAGGCTAGCGCCGGCACTTTTGTCCTCAACGATGGCGAGCGCATTGGTTTCAGGCCGGAAATGGCCCGCGAGATCTTCTACAATGATTGCCCCGACGACATCGTCGCCGCGGCCACGGAAGCGCTCGTCTCCACCGATCTCGGCTATCTGACCACGCCCGTCAGCCTGTCACCCGCTCGCTTCGGCAAAATCCGCAAGAGCTACGTCATCTGTACGCGGGATCAGGCGATCACTCCGGAAATGCAGCGCCTGTTCACTCGCGTCCACCCCGGCGTTGCCGTCCACGAGATCGTTGCGGGCCACTCGCCGTTCCTGTCGAAGCCCTCGGAGCTGGCGACGCTGATTGCCAACCTTTAAAGGCTGATCACAAGAAAAAAGCCAGTTCCCCGGCGAAGGCCGGGGTCCAGTTACGGCCCGTTCGATGCTGGACCCCGGCCTTCGCCGGGGAACACGTGTGTCTTCAACGTTGCTGCACAGCCTCTAACGCGGCGCCATACGGATGGCGCCGTCCAGCCGCACATCCTCGCCGTTGAAATAGCTATTCCGGCACATCTCCACAGCCAGCGCGGCATATTCCGCCGGCTTGCCCAGCCGCTTGGGAAAGGGAACGCTGGCCGCCAGCGCATCCTTCACGGTATCGGGCGCGCTGTTCATCAATGGCGTGTTGAAGATGCCCGGCAGGATCGTGTTCACCCGGATGCCGTCATCCATCAGATCGCGCGCGATAGGCAAGGTCATACCCACAATTCCGCCCTTCGACGCGGAGTAAGCCGCCTGCCCCGCCTGACCATCCTCGGCCGCGACCGAGGCGGTGTTGACGATCGCGCCCCGCTCCCCATCCTCCAGCGGATCGAGCGTCAGCATCCCCGCTGCTGCCTTGGCGATACAGCGGAAGGTGCCGACCAGATTGATCTGGATGATCTTGTCGAACTCGGCGATCGGGAAATGACGGATTGTGCCGTCCTTGCGCGAACGCGCCGCCGTCTTGATCGCATTGCCGGTGCCGGCGCAGTTGATCAGGATCCGCTCCTGCCCATGCGCGCCCCGCGCCTTCTCGAAGCCGGCATCGACCGAGGCATCGTCAGTCACATTGACCTCGCAGAACACCCCGCCGATCGCCGACGCCACCGCCTCGCCCGCGGCGCGGTTGAGATCGAAGATCGCGACCTTCACGCCCTTGGCCGCGAGCGCCCGCGCCGTCGCCTCGCCCAACCCGCTCGCGCCTCCGGTGACGACCGCGGCTATTCCCTTCAGCTCCATAGAAACCCTCTCACTCTCAATGATATTCCGGCTCGGACCACCAGGGAAAGAAATCCGGCATGTCCGTAGAAACCTTGCCCGTGAACTGCGGCGCGCGCTTTTCGAGGAAAGAAGCTACACCCTCCGCGACATCGCCCGTGCGCCCGAGCGCGAGAATACCCCGACTATCGACGCGATGCGCCTCCATCGGGTGGTCGGAGCCAAGCCCACGCCACAGCATCTGGCGGATCAGCGCGATCGAAACGGGCGCGGTGCCGTCGACAAACCCGCGCGCCAGCGCCCGGGCGGCGGGCAACAGATCGTCCGGCGCATACACGGCCTTGACCAACCCCGCCCGATGCGCCTCCTCGGCCCGGACCAGGCGGCCGCTGTAGCACCATTCCAGCGCCTGCGAGATGCCGACGATCCGGGGCAGGAACCAAGTGGAAGCCGCCTCGGGCACTACGCCGCGCCGCGAAAAGACATAGCCGAACTTCGCGGTCTCGCTGGCCAGCCGAATATCCATCGCCAGCTGGATGGTCGCGCCGATCCCGGCCGACGGCCCGTTGATCGCCGCGATTACCGGCTTCAGGCACTGGAATATCCGCAGCGAGATCAGCCCGCCGCCGTCCCGCGCCGCTTGCCCGCCATAGTTGAACGATCCATCCGGCTTGAGCAGCGCCTCCCGCTCCTCATCGCGCGTAAAGACGGCGGTGCCGTCGGCCAGATCGGTCCCCGCCGAAAAGGCCCGGCCAGCGCCGGTGAAGATCACCGCCCGCACATCATCGTCGGCATCCACCCGATCGAGCACATCGAGCACCTCGGCGATCATCGGATAGGTGAAGGCGTTCAGCTGATCCGGCCGCGCGAGCGTGATGGTCGCGATGCCCTCGCTCACCTCATACCGGATCGCCTGATAGTCGCCGGGCGTCACAGCGACTGCCCATCGTCGATATTGAATACCGAGCCAGTGGTCTGCCCGCTGGCCTCACTGCACAGATAGAGCAGCATCGGATCGAGCGCGTCCACATCCATGATCCGGTCCCGCGCGAATTTAGACTTCAGCCTGACGCCCGCCGGCGTATCGAAATAGCCGTCGGTCAGCTCGGTCGCGATATAGCCCGGCGCGATCATGTTCACATTGACGCCCTTGCCGGCCCAGTCCTTCGCCAGCACGCGCCCCATCTGCTCCACCGCCGCCTTAGTCGCGCTATAGACCGCCATGCCGGGCGAGATCTGCCGCGCGGTGATCGACGAGATGATGACGATCCTCCCATCCCCGCGCTCCGCCGAACCGGCGGCGATCATCCGCCGCGCGCCTTCCCGGATCGTCAGAAACACGCCACGAAGATTGACCGCAACCATCTGATCGAACCCGTCGATCGCAAGACCCAGCGCACTGCCCGGCACGCTCATACCCGCATTGGCGATAACGGTGTTGACCGGCCCGCATGCCTGCTCCGCCGCATCATAAGCGGCAACGGTCGAGGCTTCGTCGGACACGTCCATCCGCACAGCGATAGCCTCACCACCTGCTTTGCAGATCTCCGCGCGAAGCTGGTCGAGTTGCTCCATGCGGCGCGCGGCCAGCACGACCTTTGCGCCCGATCGGGCAAGGACATGCGCAAAATGGGCGCCGATCCCCGATGAAGCGCCGGTGACGAGCACCACGCGGCCGCGCAGATCATAATGGAAAGACACCCTCTCCTCCGCTTCTTGATTACCATACATCGATAGACAGGAGTTCAGAGGGGGTCAATCGCTCGATAGTGGTCATACTGCGGGCAGCTTGACGATTGAGGTAAACCAGCCTCTACAGGCTGTGTGCAGGAGACATACAATGTCTGATAAATTGGAAACCGCTGGCGAGAGTCAAACACTTCTTATCGAGCATCGCGCCGGCGTAGACTGGTTGACGCTGAATCGCCCGCACAAGCTGAACGCGCTCGACGACGCACTGATCGCCGAACTCAACGCCTATTTCGGTAGGCTACCGGATCGTGGCGAAACCCGTGTGGTCGTCATCAACGGCGCCGGGCGTGCGTTCTGCGCCGGGCTCGATCTCGAAAGCATGAAGGCGGAAGAAGCACGAACAATCGATGCCCTGCTTTCCAAACAGAAGTCGATCTCGGGCCTTATCCTCGCCATGCGCCGCGCGCATCAGCCGATCGTCAGCCTCGTCCACGGCGCGGCCTGCGGCGGTGGCTTCGCGATCGCGCTGGCCTCCGATATCCGCATCGCCGGAAAAAGCGCGCGGATGAACGCCGCCTTCATCCGCCTCGGCCTGTCAGGCTGCGATGTCGGCGTTTCCTATCTCCTGCCCCGGCTCATCGGCGCATCGGTCGCGTCGGAACTGCTGCTGACCGGCAACTTCATCGAGTCCGACCGCGCGCTGGCGACAGGGCTCGTTTCACAGGTGGTCGAGGACGAAGCGCTGGCCGATGCCGCCGCGCCGTTCGTGGATGCGATGCTCGCCGCATCATCCATGGGCCTGCGCATGACCAAGGAATGCCTGCGGATGAGCATCGACGCACCCAGCCTCGACGCCGCCATCGAAATGGAGGATCGGACCCAGGTGCTCTGCGCCATGGGCGCGCTGGCCGAGGGCATCGCCGCATTCGGCCAGAAACGTGCGCCGCAATTCGGGTCATGAAGATTGCGGTCCGCGCAAAGAGAGGCCAAGGCAGTCCGATGACGCACGATAAGCTTACTCGACCCAGCACCTATCGCATGCGCGACGGCGTGGAGATCGTTGCCGATGTCGGCGGGCCTGAAGACGCGCCGGTCGTCGTCTTCATGCATGGCGGCGGCCAGACCCGGCATAGCTGGTCGGGTGCGCTCCCTCCCCTGATCCACGCGGGCTATCGCGTTATCAACTATGACGCGCGGGGCCATGGCGAGAGCAGCTGGTCGAAGGACGGCGTCTACACCATTTCGCTCCGTGCCCACGATCTCGCGACGATCCTGAAGGATGTGACGACCCCCGTCGCCCATGTCGGCGCTTCAATGGGCGGCATGACGGCCTTGCAGGCGGTGGGCGAAGACCTTGAGCCCGTCGCCTCGGCGCTGGTGATGGTGGATATCGTCCCCCGCCCCAATCTGGATGGCGTAACCCATATCCAGGCGTTCATGCGCGCGCACAGCAACGGCTTCGCTGATATAGAAGAAGCAGTCGATGCGGTCGCTGCCTATAATCCCCATCGACCTCGCCCGCGCAATCCGGCGGGTCTCATGAAAAATCTCCGTCTGCACGAGGACGGCCGGCTCTATTGGCATTGGGACCCGCGCATGCTCGACAATGCCCCGCCACCCGAGCCCGGCGCCATTATCAGCACCATGGTCGACCATGCCCGGAAAATCCGTGTGCCCACACTGCTCGTCCGCGGGCTTTCGAGCGATATCGTGACCGACGAATCTGTTCAGGAGTTCAGGGAGCTTTGCCCCAGCCTAGAGGTGTTCGACGTCGCAGGAGCCGGCCACATGGTCGTCGGCGACAGCAACAGCGTCTTCAATCAAGGAATCCTGGAGTTCCTTGAGCGTCACATGCCTGTTGGTTGAGCATCTGTTCCCCGGCGAAGGCCGGGGTCCAGTTGCAACCGTTTCGATACTGGGCTCCGGCCTTCGCCGGAGAACTGTGCTGTTCTACCGCTTCGCCTTGGCCATCTTGAAGATGTTGTTGCGCTGAACCGCTGATGATCCGCCGATGATCGGCATCAGCAGCGCGTCACGCACATAACGCTCGGCGTCGAAATCCTTCACATAGCCATAGGCGCCGAGGATCGTCTGGCATTCGAGCGCCGCCGCCTTGGCGACCTCGGTCGCGAACAGCTTGGCCATCGACGTTTCCTCGCTGCACGGCCGGCGTTCGTTCGCCAGCCATGCGGCGTGATAGAGCGTCAGCCGCGCCGCATGGATCTGCGTCTTCATGTCGGCGAGCTTGTGCTGGATCGACTGGAAATCGCCGATCACGCGCCCAAATTGCTGACGCTCGAGCGCATAGGTCCATGCATCGTCGAGCGCCGCCCGCGCGATCCCGATCCCGATCGCCGCGACTTCGAGCTTCTCCACATCAAGCCCCGGCCCGACCAGCATCCGCCAGCCATTGTTCCACGCCGCCTCGCCGCCGACGAGGTTCTCGATCGGCACTTCGACATTGTCGAAGGTCACGTCGGTGGTGGCCGCGCCCTTCATGCCCATCGACTCGATCGTCGTGATCGTGACGCCCGGCGCATCCGGCGGGATCAGCACGAAGGAGAGATTGCGGTGCCGATCCTCGGCTGGCCCGGTGCGCACCAGCGTGTAGATATAGTCGGCGATCCCGGCGCCCGAGCAGAAACGCTTGGCGCCGTTGATCCTCAGCACATCCCCGTCCCGCTCGGCGCGGGTCTTCACGCTGGCGAGATCGGCGCCTGCATCCGGTTCGGTCAAACCATAAGCGAACAGCATATCGCCTGATGCGATCTTCGGCAGCAGGTCCCGCTTCTGCGCCTCGGTGCCGCACTCCTCGATGTTCATGCCCGCATAGCAGGCGGCCATGATGTAGGGCACCGATACGGCGAGACTACGCCGCGAAAGCTCCTCGATCACGATCATCGTGCCGACAATATCGCGCCCCACCCCGCCATATTCTTCGGGGATCGTCAGCCCAAGGACACCCAGATCGGCCAGCTTCTTATGCACGTCACGCGGGAAATGGTTGTGCTTGTCCCAGTCATGCGCCGCGCTGCGCGGCATCTCCTTCTCTACGAAACGCTCGAGCGTTTCGCGTAGCGACGTGATGACCTCGCCTTCGTCGAAGTTCACGCGCCGCCCTTCGCGCGGGCGAACACCGGCGGCCGTTTCTTGGAAAAGGCGCGCACCGCTTCCTGATGATCGGGGTCGATGTTCGACAGCGCCTCGAAGGCGAGCGACGCATCCATGATCTTGGTCGCCAGATCGCGCAGCCCGATATTCACCGACATCTTGCTCCAGCGGATCGCCTTTGTCGCGCCGTTCGCCAGTTTGTCGGCGAAGGCATTCACGCGATCGTCCAGTTCCTCGGCGGGCACCGCATGGTTGATCAGCCCCATCTGCGCCGCCTGCGTCGCGGTCATCAGATCGCCGGTCAGCAGATATTCCTTGGCACGCGCATAGCCGATCAGCTGCGGCCAGATCACCGCGCCGCCATCGCCCGCAACGAAGCCGATGCTGACATGCGGGTCGCCGATCTTGGCATGCTCGGCGGCGAAGATGATATCGCAGAACAGAGCGATCGTCGCGCCGAGCCCGGTCGCATGGCCGTTGAGCTTGGCGATAATCGGCTTTTCGCAATCGATCAGGCCGAATACGATCTGCTTGGCCTCGCGGATGGTCTGCTGGAAGCGTTCCGGCTCATCAATCGAATCCTGCATCCAGGCCACATCGCCGCCGGCGGAGAACGCACGCCCAGCTCCTGTCAGCACCACAATGTCGCTATCGGGATCGTTGGAAATGTCGAAGAACACCCGCGCCAGCTCGGTATGCAGCACCGCGTCGGTCGCATTCAATTTCTCAGGTCGATTGAGCGTGACTCCCAGTACCCGCCCCCGGCGATTGAACAGGATCGTCTTGTAATCATTAAACATTGTTATCACGCTTTCTCGCTGACGCTGGCGAGTACCACGTCATTGGCCAGATCGCGCTCCGCCAGCCATCGCGACATGATGTTCACGGCCTCGTGGAGCTTCGACTTGCCGTCCTCGCCAGAGAAATAATGGTTGGCTTGATCGACGGTGATCTTGACCTTGTCCTGCGATCCCAGCGCATCGAACATCTTGTCGGTATGTTCGGGCGGGCAGGCATCGTCGGCGCCCGCCGTCAGCACCATGCCGGGCACAGAGATGCGCGGCCCGGAATCGACGGAATCGAACTGCGCATAATCGTAGCTCCATTGCGAAAGCCACCCGCGCAGCGAATTGAACCGCGCCAGCGATGACGCGCTGTCGTTCACGATGCGCGGATCGCCCAGATAGGTCCAGTTGGGCTTGCGCTGGTTGGGATCGACCGTGGGATCGATCCAGCGCGGATCGGCCATAGTGCGGTGGACGACGAAGCAGAATTCGTCATGCTCCAGCCCCTTGCGCTTTAGGCTGGCGAGCTTCTCCTTCGCCCATTCGCTGATCTTGCGGTTGCGCGCGATCTGCGCCGCCCGGAAACGCTCGAGATACTCCGCTGAATAAGGCGGCTGCGCCGGATTGGCCGGATCATAGATATCGAGCGAGACATCGCGCTTATCCGGATCAAGCTCGTCGAGCACCGAAGGATCGATCTGCCCGGTCAGCAGCTTGTGACGGCTGCGGTGCGACGCCACCATCATGATCGCATCCCCCGGGATAAGCTTGGCACCCGCCAGCGCGGTTTCCTCACGCGAGGCGGTGAGCTGCACCACCGGCTTCTCCGCTTCCGCCTGATACCCTGCCATCAACGAACCGCCGCCACTCCACCCGAGCAACACGACCTTCTTGTAGCCCAGCCGCTCCTTCGCATCCTTCACCGCCGCGCCGAGATCGAGAACCGCATTCTCCATTTCCAGCGCCGCATCGCCCGACCAGTAGCGCGTCCCGCAGGCAACGATATGATGCCCCGCCCGCGCCAGCTGCGCGAACACCGGCAGCCAGGCGGGCGCCCCCACCGGATGCATCACGATCAGCGCCGTATCGGACGGATTCTCGCCACGGATGTGCTGCCCCTGCAGCACGATCGCGTCGTCGATCGCGCCGTACACATCCTTGCGCACCCGGTTCTCGCGATGGACAATCAGATAGGGGGTGCGGGAATAACGAACGGGGTCGGCCATCAAAACATCCTCATGCTTGCGTCAAACGCCCTTGCTGCCGCCAAATTCGGCCCGGAGCGCTGGCTTGGAGATCTTCCCCGTCACGTTGCGGGGAAAGGAATCGACGATTTTCAGATGCCTGGGATGCTTGTAGCGGGCGAGCTTACCGTCGCAGGTCGCCCGGAGGGATTCGATCGTCACTTCCAGCCCGGCGGTTGCGACCACGATCGCGAGTCCGACCTCCCCCCAGCGCTCGTCCGGCACGCCGATCACCGCGCACTCGGCCACCGCCGGGTTGGTCATCAGCACGCCCTCGACTTCAGCCGAAAAGACATTCTCGCCGCCGGATTTGTACATGTCCTTCACGCGATCGACGACGTAGAAGAAACCGTCCTGGTCTTCCCACAGCACGTCGCCGGTACGGTGCCACCCATCGGTGCGGCGGACCTGCGCCTCGGCATCGAGATAGCCGATCGTCACCCCCGGCCCGCGCACCAGGACCTCGCCGGCCTCGCCGCGCGGCACATCCTCGCCCTGATCGTTGACGATCCGCATGTCGATGTAGCGCGCCCGCTGCCCGCACGAACCGGCCATGATCTTGTCGAGCCGGTCCGGGTTCATCGACGTCACCGGCCCCATCTCGGTGCCGCCATATTGGGGCACGAAGCGCGCGCCCTTCGGCTCGAACGCGGCCCGCAACCGCTCGGAGACCCTGCCGCCGCCACAGATGAAGGTCCGGAATGTCGAGAAATCGGCTTGGGGAAACGGCTCGCTGTCCGCCATCATTTGATACATCACCGGCGGCAGGCAAAGGTGCGTCACGCCATTGGCGGGATCGCCACAGAAGGTCGTGGTCGCCGCCGCATCGAACCGCCGCGCCACGGTGACCCGGCCGCCAAAATAGAGGATCGGATTGCTCGCCGTGTTGAGCCCGCCAAAGTGAAACAGCGGCATCGGCTGGAACAAATGGCCGCCGGGTTCGGCCGTGGCGCAGAATTCTACTTGCTGCAACGAATGGATTTCCATCCCGCCCAGCGTCACGATGGCGGCCTTGGGCAGGCCCGTGGTGCCCGAAGTATAGAGGATCTGAAGCGGCGCCGACGGATCGATCTCCACCTCCTCCATCCGCCGCGCCGAATCGAGCAACCGATCGAAATCCCCGCCCGGGCCCCAATCGAACACATGGGGAATTCCGGTTTCGGCGGCAACCTGCCGGGCAGTCTCGCCCCAGTTGGCGTCGGTCAGCATCAGCTTGGGCGACATTTCCCGGCAGGCCCGCGACAATTCATTTGTCGTATGACGGAAATTGAGCGGCACCCAGACAAGACCGGCGCGCGCGCAAGCGAACTGAAGCTCGAAATGCCGCAAGTCGCCGTCGGAGATATTGACGATACGATCGCCCGGTTGAAGCCCAAGCTCCTCGTGCAGCGCATGGGCGATTTGGCCCACGCGGTTGTGGAGCTCGGCCCAACTGCGCGCCTCCCCGGTGTCGAAATTGTGGAGCGCGATCGCATCAGGCTGCGTGCGGGCGTAATTGGCAACCCAATCCGCAGCAGCATATTTCATCCGGCACCCCTCCATACTGGCTGGCGGCGCTATTCCCGAGCGCCTTATCTCGGTCCATTTCCTAACACTGGTTGTTTTATAACGCAACCGCCAGTCCGCGCTCTTCAAGAAAATGATCGATACCGCCCGCCGAGGGCGCTAAGACGCCCAGACAGGTTCAGCACAGCGAGGGGAAACGCTGCCCATGGGTCGTCCCAAACAGGCTCTTATTTCACGCCGCAAGACGCTTGAGGTGGCGTTGCGGATCATCGACGAGGAAGGCCTGGACGCGCTCAGCATTCGCCGGCTTGGCGACGAACTCAATGTGCGCGGCATCTCGCTCTATCACCATTTCAAGAGCAAGGAGCATATCCTCGTCGGAGCGTGCGAACTGGCGCTGGCGGCGGTCCGGACACCCCACACCACGAGCACGGACTGGCGCGAATGGCTGCTCGACAATTGCCGCAAATATTATCAGGCGCTGCGCGCGCACCCCAACCTGATCCCGATCCTGATGCGGCGCCACCCGCTGCGTATCGGCCTGACCGAGCATAATGCGACGGCTGGCCTGTTGGCCGTACAAGGCGTGCCGGTCGGCGCGATCATGCCCCTCATGGACGCAACGGAATCGATCGCGCTCGGCTGCGCGGCCTACGAATCCGCCATCGAGGCCGACACGAAAGGCGACGACTGGCACGAAGCCAACCCGTTCCTCTTTCATGTCAGCCACAATGCCGAGATCTCGCGACTGGCCGTATTCGACGCCATCACCAAGGCGGCGGTCGAAGCGATCCTGGCGAAATATCAGGACGAGCATGGCTCGGACAAAGGCACGAAAAAGGGCAAGACAGGCGCGGTGTAGCGTTTGATTTCGCGACATTGGAAACCGGCGAAGGCCGGGGTCCAGTTTACGACCTTTAGAGCCTGGACCCCGGCCTCCGCCAAGGAATTGAGCCCATCGATCCTACCGCGCGTAGCTCTCCCGATCGCCTTTGATGAAGGCCGTACGCCCCTCGCTTGCCACGCCCATGATGTTCAACTCGTAGGTGTAGCTCATCTCGGCGCGATAATAGGTCATCAACTCATGCGCCTTGGTGCTGTTGTTGAGCGAGATCTTGAGGCGGCGCATCGCCTCGGGGCTCTTGCTTGCGATCTTGGCAGCAACCGCCAAAGCCTCGCCCGCCACCTCGTCATGCGTGTCGACGAGACGATAGATCGTTCCCAGTTCGTGCAGTTCCTGCGCTAGGATCGGATCGGCGGTCATCATCGCCGCGCGCACACGCTTCTCGGGCATCAGCTTGAGCGCCTGCACCGCGCCTGCGGTCGCGCCATTGTCGATTTCCGACAGCACGAAGCGCGTATCGCGCGAAGCCACCAGCAGGTCCGCAGAGCCAGCCGTCAGCACGCCCACCCCGACGCAATAGCCATGCACACCGCACACTACTGGAACCGCGCATTGCAACACCGCAAGGCTCAACCGCATCGACCCCGACGACTGGCCTAAAATCCCTTCGAAACCCGACAGCGCCTCTACTTCCTTGACGTCGCCGCCGCCGCAGAAACCGCGTCCATCGGCGCGTAATACGATGACCCGGACATCCGGCTGCTCCCGCACCGAATCAATCCGCGCCGCCAGATCGTGCAGCAGCCCGATGCCATAGGCATTGACCGGCGGGTGATCGATCACCAGCTCAAGCACGCCATTGTCGTGAAGCAGTTCGTTGAACACCGAATTCCCCTCAGTTGAAACGATCATTACCAAACACCGTGCGTTTCTCTTCGTTTAGGCGGTTGCGCGGAGCGGATGCGCCTCGCTGGCGCCGGTCGGCAGCGAGCGTACCGCCAGATGCCCCTCCCGGATAGCAGTCTGCAAATTACGCGCCGCGAGCATGTCCCCGATGCAGATCGGCTGTATCGAATGCGCCCGCAATTCCTCGGTAAGCGCTGGCTGCCCCGCCCGGATGCCGACCCACACCACCGTATCAACATCGATCGTCTGGGCCTTGCTACCGAAATTGGGCGCGATATCCGCTTTACCCTTTCTGACGGCGATCAAGCGCGTACCGACATGCAGGGTAAAATCACCCTTGGCGTAGAGTCGCTCCAGCGCCGATTGGGTCCGCAGCGTGATGTCGATCTGCGGCGCGAACATCTTGTGCCGCGTGATGAAGGTGACGGCGAGCCCCTGTTCCAGCAATTCCTCGGCGCACGCCACCGCCTCATAATGGCCGACCTCATCAACGATGAGCGCACTCTTGCCGCGATCCGCCCGCCGATCGGAAAAGAGATCGATCGAACTGATGATGCTCGCGCCAGCCTCGACGGAAATGTCCTCCGCAGGGAACTGCGTCTGGCGCAGCGGCGCCTCGAACGCGGCGCCAATCGCCAGGATCACCGTGTCCGCCCCCTCCGCCACGATTTCCTCGGCGGTCATATAGGTCGAAAGGCGGACATCGACGCCCAGCCGGTAGACCTCATCCTCAAGCCAGGTCGCGATATCGCCGATCGTGCCCATGCGCGGCGCGGTGCGGTAGAGGTTGGTCAGCCCACCCAGCGAGGGCATCGCCTCGACCAATGTGATCTGATGGCCAGCCGTGGCGGCGATCCGCGCCGCCTCCATCCCCGCAGGCCCGCCGCCCACGATCAGGATGCGCCGCGCGCGGGACGTCTTGCGGATCAGCCGTTCGGCCAGTGTGGTTTCGTCGCCCGCCGCTGTGTTCACGACGCACCCCAGCCGCCCGAAGGTCGCCACCCGCCCGATGCAGCCCTGATTGCAGGCGATGCAGGGCCGCACCTGTTCGGGATGACCGGCGGCGGATTTGGCGACGATATCGGGATCGGCGATATGCGCGCGCACCATCGAGACCATGTCGGCCTCGCCCGCACGCAGCACCTGCTCCACCTCCTCAAGCGTCCGGAAGCGACCGTTGAGCAGCCGGGGCAGCTTGAAATCAGCGACAGGGGGCGCGGTGTGCGGGATCTGGAACCCCGTCGGCACGTCCATCCCGCCGACCTGATGATGAAGCGCATAATAGTCGCCATAGGACATGTTCACATAGTCGATCAGGCCATCATCCTGCAGCCGGTGTGCGACCTGCCCGACCTCGTCCATGCCAAGAATGCGCGAATCCGCGCTATTGCTGAGCCGCACCCCGACGACAAAGCCGGGCGACACCGCGTGGCGCACCGACGCCAGCACGCGGCGGAGCAGCCGCGAGCGATTCTCCAGATCGCCGCCATACTCATCCTCGCGCTGGTTGAGCACCGGCGACAGAAATTGGGCCAACAGATAGCCATGCCCCGCATGGATCTCGACGCCATCAAGCCCGCCCTTCTCCACCCGCCGCGCACCGGCAGCATAGGCAGCGACCAGTTCGTCTATCTGTCCAAGGCTGAGCGGTCGCGGCGCGACCCCGGCGATCGGATTGGGAATGGCGGAAGGCGCGAACGGCGGCGACCCGTCCGGCTGCATATAGATATGGCCGCCGTGCCAGAGCTGCTGGAACACCCGCATGCCGGTCGGCGCGATGGCCGCCGCCAAACGCTGATAGCCTTCAATGACCGAATCGTCGAGATTGGCCAGCGACAGCACGGACGAAGGATGAACCCCCGCTGCCTCCAGGATCGACAGGCCCACGCCGCCCTGCGCACGCGCAAGATGATAGGCGATGAATTCGTCCGTGATCTTGCCTGCCCGCGCCATCATCGTGGCATGGGCGGTGCGGACGATCCGGTTCTTGATCTCCAGCCCGCCGATTTTTATCGGGCTCAAAGCGCGCTCATACATGGCGGCCCCTCCTGCATTTACTTCTATACCAAACATCGTTAGCTATTCAAGCAGGATGGGCAGAGGGTTGGAGGTCATGTCATCCTATCCGGAACGCCCGCTCAGTCTGCTCTTCTGTCGAACGGCCGGCCTTTCCCCGCAATCGAACACGCGACTGGGCGAACGAGTCGATATCGCGTTGCCTAAGCTCAATCCGGAGACCGGCAAGCCGCTCGCCCTCCAGCCTTGTTCGTTTTCCACTCTCCTGTTCAGCGAAGAAGGCGACCTGCGTCCGGATCAGCCCGGATCGGTTCTGCTGAGAGGCACCGAATATCTCGTGAAACCGGGCGACGGCGCGATCCTGGTCCTGATGCTGGTGCGGAGATGCTCCGACTTCTCCCACCAGGCCTTTCGCGACCGCTGGCTGCACGGCCACGCACCCTTCGGCCTACAGACCGCCGCCAGCGGCTATCGCCAACTCCACCCGCACGAAGAACCCGCGCCCGACGGCTTCGACGGCGCCGGCCTCGTGTTCTTCCGCGATCTCGACCACGTCGCCGACGCCCGCGCCGCGCCGGAGATCGCTCGCGAGGCCACGCGCGACGAAATGCAATTCATCGACCACAGCCGCTCAATGCTCGCAATGTTCCGCTTCGATTGAACCTAGGCCGGCTTGAGCCGAGGCTCGGTAAGCGTCGGCCAGGGCGGCACGGGCTCGCTGCGCGGCTTGGCGGGCGTGAAGCGCAGCGGCATCCTGGCATGGCCATTCACGAGGGGGATGCTCGCATACCGCTCGGCCCCTTCCAGATCGACGGCAAAGTCAGGCATCCGCTCCAGTATCTCGCCAAGGAAGATGCGCAGGTCCGCCCGCGCCAGATTCTGCCCGAGACAGGCATGCGCCCCCCAGCCGAACGCCAGATGCGGCCGCTTCGGGCGATTGAGATCGAACCGCTCGGCATTCTGGAACACGGCCTCGTCGCGGTTCGCCGAATTGAGCGCACACAGGATGCGCTGCCCCGGATCGAACATGGTATCGCCCAGCTCGACCGACGCCGTCACCGTGCGCGCAACGCCGGTGCTGGGCGAATAGAGCCGCAGCAGTTCCTCGACAGCGCTGCCGATGAGGGAGGGTTGCTGGATCAGCCGCTGCTTGTCCTCGGGGTGCTCGGTAAAGTGTCGCATCGCATGCCCGATCGCCGCGATCGTCGTATCGGTGCCGCCGAACAGCAGCATCATCGCAAGCTCACACGTCATCGCCATCGGCAGCTCCGCAGCCATCGCCGCGATCAGCCCTTCGGGATCGTAGGCCCGGCTCTCAACGCTCGTCCGCAGATCCTTCGCCAGCCACCGCAGGCCCTCGATCGATCCGCTCGACTTGGCGACCGCATCGTGCAGCACCCGCCCATAATCCCGCCAGCGATCGAGCGGCAGGCCGAGGATGTCGAGGATCAGCAGCGACGGCATCGGCCGGGCGAGATCCTCGACGACATCGCATTCGCCGCGCGTGATCAGCGTATCGATCAGCCAGCCCGATATCTGTGCGATGCGCGGCGCGGCGGCTTCCACGGCGGCGATCGTGAGCCAGGGCTGGAGCAGCACGCGGAGCGCCCTGGCCTCGGCGCCGTCCATCTCGATCATGCCGATCCGCATGCCATTGGGCGGGATCGCAACGCCGCCGCCCAAGCGGCCATTCTCCGGAAATCGTCCCGACGACAGCCGCGCGTCATCGCGCAACGCCGCTCGGCAATCGGCATAGCGGGTCAGGATCGCAAAGCCGCCATTGGCATCGGAATGCAGCACCGGGCAATGCGCGCGGGCATCCCGGTACAGCGTCAGATGATCGCGCGCGAATTCAGCGCTATGATGGTCGATGTGCCGGGAAGGATCGTCGGGTTTCACGCGTCCGGTCGAAAAGATGAGCGGGAGCCGAAGCCCCCGCCCTGCCCTTTGCTCAGAACTTGTAGCCCAGCCGGACGCCGTACAGCGCCGGCTCGTCGGCCGCGCGGCGATCCGCCTGACCCGCCGCCGAGACGTTACGGAAGCGCAGCTCATCCGTGATATTCCGTCCCCAGACCGCGATCGACAGCTGGTCGCCCGGCAGGTTCCAGGTCAGGCTGGCATTGAGGATGGTGTGTGACGGTTCCTTGATGCGGTTGTCCACCGTCCAGTAGAATTTGGACGAATAATAGACGTTGAAGGATGGCTGGATCGAACCGCCGCCGGCCACCTCAAACTTGTAGTCCGCCGCAAAATTGGCGGTCCAGTCGGGCGAGCGGACGTTGCGTTTGCCGGTCACGTCAGCGACGATGGAGCGATTGCGGCCATCCTGAATGAAGCCGGGCCGATCCTCCGGAACGAACAGCTGCGCGTTCGGGAAGCTGTCGAACTTCGCGTTGAGGTAGGACAGACCAATGCTCAGGTTGAGCTTCGAAACCGGCGAATAGGTCACGTCGAGATCGAAGCCCTTGGAGACCACCTTCGCCGCGTTGATCAACTCGATCAGGTTGGTGGCCGGGTTGAGCGCCTGCACCTGCAGATCTTTGGTCGTATAGTAGAACGCGGCGCCGTTGATCGTGAAGCCGCGCGACGGGCTGAACTTGGCGCCCACCTCGAAAGCGTCCACATTCTCGGGATCGATCGGATTTGGCGAGAGCGCATTGGCGTTGAAGGCGCCGCTCTTGAAGCCTTTCGAGAAGCTGCCATACACCATGATCTGATCGGTCGGCTTGTAGGCGATTACCGCGCGCGGCGTGAACGCGTCCCAATTGGCTTTCCGCCATGTATCGGCCGTGCGGGGTAAAGCCTTGTTGCCGTTAAGCGTGCCGTTAATCTTCTTCCGCTCATAGCTGTAGCGCAGGCCGGCAGTCAGTTCGAGCTTGCCGAGCTTTAGTGTGCCATCGGCAAAGGCTGCATAGGCATCTGTGATTTGATGTACAGCGATGGTGGTCAAACCAGATATGCCAGTCGCAGGATTTGTAGATCGCACATACAGCGGATCAAGCCGACCATCCTGCTTCATATAAAATCCACCGATGACCCAATTAAACGTATCGCTGCTCGACGAATTTAATAATATTTCTTGTGTGAAATTCTCACCGACATCGTTATTATTGATCTGAGACCACTGGAAGGGCGTCGTATCGGAATCATAGTCGATGGAGTGGTTCTCATAATGGCGATAGGCGGTGGTCGAAGTCAGACTCACCCCACCCAGATCCCAATCGATCTTGCCGGACACACCCTGCTGAACGACATGGTAGCCGACCTTCTCGTTGCCGATATAGCCATAGGGATCGGTGGGCAGTGGCGCGCCGGGCACATAACCCTGATAGCCGTTGATCGGCTGCAGGATGATCGGGCTCGGATCGTCGATGTCCATCGCGTCCGCCGAAATGGTGATCTTGAGCGCATCGGTCGGCTTGAAGAGCACCGATCCGCGCACCGTCCATTTCTGAGAATCGCCGATCTTGCGGCCCTGGCCGTTGGCAGGGTTCTGGTTGATGAACCAGCCATCGTGCCGATCGATATTGCCCGCGACCGACACCGCGATCGTATCGCTGATCGGCCCGGTAACGTAGCCGCTTGCGGCCACGGCGTTCAGATTGCCGTAGCCGACATTAAACGACATGTGCGGATCGAACTGTGGCTGCTTCGTCGTGATGATGATCGCGCCGGTATTGGCGTTACGGCCAAACAAAGTACCCTGAGGCCCTTTAAGCACCTGGATCGATTCGACATTGGCGAGCTGATAGAGCTGGCCGTTGACCGTCGGCATGTAGACGCCGTCGATATAGAAGGCGGCCGATCCGGGCTCGCCGATATTGGTCACGGTCGATCCCACGCCGCGAATGAAGGGCTGCACATAGCCGCCGCTTTCCGTAATCGTCATGCCCGTAATTGACTGCGCGATATCATGGGTCGATGTGACACCCTGTCCGGTCAGTTCGTCACCAGTGAGCGCAGTCACTGAAACCGGCACGTCCTGCAGGCGCTGCTCGCGGCGCTGCGCGGTGACGATGATGTCGCCTGCGCCATCGTCGGCGGCCGCCTGCGGTGTGGCGGCGTCCTGCGCCAGAATGGGCGTCGCGGCGAAAAGCGCGCCTGCGGCAACCGACATCGTAAGCATGAGCTTGGTGGTGGTCATTTCAGACAACTCCTTCCCTTGGGACGACGGCCGGTTTCTGGACCCGTGGCCGTATCGTTGCGACGCCTCGACTGAGCGCCTGTCGCATAAACCTATCAGTGATTTGTTGCGTGTCAATCGCTATTAGGTTTTTTCCGCAGATGATGCGGATTCGACACGCTACGTCATTGTATGGTGAAACTTATCAAGCAGCCGAAACGGCCAGCATCCGGGCGTGATAGGCGCGGCGCGCGAGCAGAGCGGTTGGCACGATGATCGACACCATCGCGATTTGCACGATCACCACCGCATGGGCGAGCGCGAGCCCGCCGCTCAGATTGTCGCTCAGGATGCCGACGGCGGCCGGGCCGAGGCCCAACCCGGTAAGCGTGTAGATCATCATGTTGAGAGACGCCGCAATGCCCCGGAAACGCGCGGGAGTCAGCATCTGCATGCCCACGTAAAGCGCGGGCAAGGTGAAGGTGGATTCGAACATGAAGATGCAGAAGAAGATCTTCGCAATCGTGCGATTGGGCGCATAGCCGACCGCCGCCGCCGTTATCATCGCCACCACACAGCCGCCCGCCATGATCAGCATCGGCGCGCCGGCGACACCCTTTTGCCGCATCCAGTCAAGCACATAGCCGCCGGCAATCGTGCCGAGCGGACCAGCGATCACCCCGATGATGCCGATCAGCTTGCCAGCATCCGCCGCTTCCATCCCATGCAATCGAACGAACAGGCTGGAAGACCAGCTGGTCACCGCATAGCCCGTCACGGAATTGAGCGCGCCTATCAGCAGGAACGGAGCATAGCTTCGGGAATTGGCCCACATATAGCCAAGCCCCGCACGTAGCGCCGTGAACGCTGAACCAGTGCCGCCATGATGGGCCTTACGTGGCGGCTCGCGCACGAACAGGAGCATTATCAGCACGGGCGCCGCCAGCGCACCGGCAAGCAGGAATATCCCTTCCCATGGCAGGAACGATGCGCCTGACAGCGTGAGGCCGCCGCTCGCCTGAAAGCCCGCCAGCACCGCGCCCCCACCCAGGAAGGCAAGGCCGTAGCCGAAATTGGCCCCAAGGCCGAAGATCGCCGTGCCGCGCGCAAGATTGGCCGGCGCGAAATAGCTGGTGAGCAGCGACATGCCCGCCGGGATCAGGCACGCCTCCCCCATGCCGACGAAGATGCGCGTCACGAACAGCGTCTCAAACGAAGTCGTGAACGCTGCGGCCATCGTCGCCAGGCTCCAGAAGGCGAGCCCCGCCATGATGAGGTTGCGCCGGTTTGTCGCATCCGACAGCGCCCCCAGCGGCACCGCGAAGCCGCAATAGAGGATCGCGAAACCCGTGCCCTGCAACAGCCCGAGCTGCGTGTCGGTAAGGTGCATCGCCACGCGCACCGGCTCTGTCACCAGCACCATCACGAAGCGGTCGATGATCGCGATCGTGTGGGCAAAACCCAGCACGGCTGCCACATACCATTTATATCGGCCGGTCTCGTAGTCGGCCTGGGAAATGGACGTTTCCGAAGATGCTGCGGCCGACGCGTGCATTCACTGCGCCTCCGGCTTCATCGCGCCCATGTCGAAATAATCGCGCCAGTGGGTGATCTTGCCGTCCGTCACCTCGAACGCGCCCATCACCGGCACGTTGATGCGATCGTCGCCGCGCGTGAACTTGTCGAGCCGCTCGGTGAGCACGACATTGCCGCGCGTGGCGATGTTCAGTACGATCCACTCGCAGCTGTCGACCGGCCAGCGCTCGAAACCCGCCTTCACCTTGGCGATGCCCATGACCGGCTTCATCGGAATATTGTGATAGACGATGTCGTCCGCCATCAACGCATAGACGCGATCATAATCAAGTTCGTTCCATGCCGCGACGAAGGCAAGCACCGTTTCTTCCACATTCACGCCACTCTCCCGAGCCTGACACGCCTTGACGACGCTTGTTTTTCTAACAGTGATTGGTACTTTATCCGACGAACATGTCCGCGCGGTCAAGCGCTAAAGAGACCAGGAGAGAATCCGCATGGCCCAACCGTCCGCCAAAGCCATTCAGGTGCTGCTCGACAAGCAGGCCGTGACCGAGGTGCTGCTCGGCTATTGCCGCGCGATCGACCGCCGCGACGCCGATCTGATGCGCAAGGTTTACTGGCCCGAGGCGATCGACGACCACGCAGTGTTCAGGGGTACTGTCGAGGAGTTCATCGCCTACAGCTTCCCCTTCATGGAAGGCGTGGTGAGCCAGCACCGTATCACCAACATCTGGGTCGATATCATCGGGCCGGAGAACGCCTTTTCCGAATGCTATTTCTCCGGCTTTCACAATTTCCCGGCCGAGGGCGGCGGTCGGCTGGAGCGGATCGTGGGCGGCCGCTACCTCGACCGCCACGAAAAACGCGGCGAGCAATGGGCCATCATCGAACGCACGCTTGTCCTCGACTGGTATCATGAGCGCGCCGGCAACTCGGTCTGGGACAGCGGCCGTTACGCCAACCTTCCGAACCGCGGCGCTCCCAAGCCGGATGACGCGTTGTACCGGCTGCATCCGTGGGGGACGGCGCTTTAGGTCTCGCTCGCGGGCCCTTGTCATGCTGAACTTGTTTCAGCGTCCACCAGGGCACTTGCCGCAGCCCTCGCTGAACAGCGGATACCGACGAATATCCCTGAGCCCGATCCAGGGTCAGCATGACGGAAAGCGTTTTCCTACTGCCATAACTTCATGCCATGCCCTCAACTGGCTCTTTGAATCGCCGGAAAACCGCCATTTTTCTGGTTCTGCCTTATGCAGCATGCGCGATGATCGTGAAGTTTCGACGGGCGGACCATCTAAGTCATTGGAAAGGCACGAGTTTAGTGCAGTTTTATCTTAAGAGGATCGCCGAAAACGTACAATTTCCAGCCGATCAGGCCGCCTGCCCCGCCAGATGCGTCTGACTGGGCGTCAGCTTGCGCTCCGGACTGTCGATCGGGCACTCGCGAGTGACAAGATCATAAGCGAAGATCAGCTTCGTCCAGCCACTGAGGATCGTCGCGACGAACCCCAGCTCCAATATCTCAGCGTCCGAAAAATGCTCCGAAAGCCGTGCATAAAGCTCCGGCGAGAGCTGTGGATCGGCTTTGGCGATCGCGAACATCTCGCCAAGCGCGAGCACGGCCTGCTCCTTCGCCGTGAACAGCGGGCTGTTCGCATCCGCCATCGAATCGATCTGCGCCTGCGTGTACCCGTCGGCCAGGGCGCTCGGCACATTATGCGCGTTGCACACGAAGCAGCCATTGGTCAGCGACAATTTCAACCGCAGCAGATGCTTCCATCTGGGAGCGACGACCATCGCCGGATCGCCATTGGAAAAGATCGCGCCGTAGAAATTCTGCTGATACCAGCGATAGAGCGCCGGGTGATTGCCAAACACCTCGAGCCGATCCCCATCACCGGCTACGGATATGCTGGACTCCCGCAACTGGCGTAAATCTTCGGGGAGTTCATCGGGTGAGACCCGGCTCAACAACGTGTCGGGCATCGGCATCCTCCTTGCTGTTTGGATCAGGATAGCGTCGGCTGGGCGAGTCTTCAATCAATGTTTGTTTATTATGCCAGCATGACTGACCCCTCGAGCGAACGGAAGAAATCCGCAATTGCCAATCGGGCCAAAAAAGCATTATCAATCACTGTAAGACATGGAGTCAGATCAGGAGAGATCAATGAACGGGCAGGAAGCCATTCAGGAACTGAAGGCGATCGAGGACGTCCGCTTCGCCGATCCCGCTTTTCTCGCCGATCCCTGGACGCCACTCACCCGGCTGCAGGAGGAAGCGCCGGTTTTCTACAGCAAGAATCAGGGCGGCTGGATCATCTCGCGCTACGACGATGTCCGCGCCGCCTTTGCTGACCGCCGCCTCTCCGCCGCACGCGTCGACCAGCTGTTCCGCGGCATGTCGCCGGAATTGCAGAAGCAGCTCGAAGCCGTCCGCCTCTATACCGGCCTGATCGTCAACCGCCTCGACGGGCGCGACCACACCCGCATCCGCGTATTGATGCTCAAGGCGTTCGACGCCGCCGTCGTCCGCACCGTGCAGGGCTTCATCGGCGAAGTGATCGACGACATCCTCGACGAATGCGAACGGCTCGGCGAATTCGATTTCATGAAGGTGGTCAGCGCCGACCTGCCCACCCGCGTGATGCAGCGCCTGTTCGGTCTGCCCGACGAATATCGCCCGCTGCTGTTCAAGCTCGCGTCGGACTTCACCTCCGCAAGCGCCTCCGCCAGCGTGACGCCCGAACTGCTCCTGAAACTCGACGAGACAATCCGTACCATGAACGATGTCTTCAACGACATCATTCCCGAGCGCGAGAAAAACCCCGGCGACGACCTAATCTCGATGATGGTCCATGCCCGCGACGGCCTCAACAAGCTTAGCAATGACGAGATGCTGGCGCAGCTTCACGGCATGGTCGTCGCGGGCGCGGAGACCACCGCCCACACCCTCGCCACCCAGCTCGTCCAGATCGTAAAGCAGCCGAAGCTATTGGAAACGCTTCGCAACGAGCCCAACCGCGCCTTCGATCTTGTCACTGAATTGCTCCGCTATCCCGGCACCGTGAAGTGCATGACGCGCTTCGCCGCGGAGAACATCGAACTGCACGGCCAGCAGATCGCTAAGGGCGACCTGCTCTGGATCATGCATGCCGGCGCCAATGTGGACGCGCGCCATTGGGACGATCCATTCGGCACCGATATCGACCGGCACAATCTACGCGACTCGATGGCGTTCGGGCCGGGCCTGCACTTCTGCGTTGGCCACATGCTGGCGCGCACCGAGCTTACCGAATTCTTCACCCGCGCGCTGCGCCGTTTCGACGTCGAAATCCTGCAGCAAGAGTTTGAAATGGTGCCGAGTTATATCTTCTACGGGTACAAGCAATTGCAGGTCCGCTTTACGCCCCGCCCGGCATGAGCCGCCTCGCCGGAAAGACCGCCCTTGTCACCGGCGGCGCACGCGGGATCGGACGCGGTATCGTTGACCGCTTCCTGGCAGAGGGCGCGACCGTGATCGTGGCCGACCTCGACGAGGAAGGACCCGCGCTTGGCGAGCGGGCGGTCTACCAGCGCCTGGACGTCACCCAGGACGCGGACTGGATCAGTGCATTCAGGACATTCAACCGCATCGACATCCTCGTGAATAATGCCGGCACCAGCCGCGCCGGATCAATCGCGGAAGCGACCGAAACCGACTGGCGCTTCGTAATGGACACCAACGCACTGAGCGTCTTCCTTGGTTGCCGCCACGCCGTCCATACTATGCGTGAGAGCGGCGGCGTGATCCTCAACATTTCCTCCGCGCGCGGCCAGCGAACGGGATCGGCACAATGCGCCTACTCCGCCTCCAAGGCCGCCGTGCTCAGCCTCACCGAGAGCGTAGCGCTCCATTGCGGCGAAGAAGGCCTGCCAATCCGCTGCAACGCGATCTGCCCCGGCGTGATCGACACGCCGCTGATGCATCACCATGCCGAGACATCGTCACCGGACAATCCCGACGCCGTGGTCGCCGGCATGGCCGCCATGGGTATCATGGGCCGATTGGGAACGCCGGAGGAGATCGGCGACGCCGCCGTCTTCCTCGCCTCCGACGAAGCCCGCTTTATAACCGGCGCGATCCTGAATGTGGATGGCGGCTTCCGGATCCGGGACCGCTGATACCCTTAGCCGCCATCGAGCAACCGCTTCAGCCCGTCGATCGACTTGCTGTAGAATGTCTCGATCTTCGCCCCGAGCTCGTCCGGCGGAATGGAGAAGTCAGATGCCTCGGATCGCCAGACCATCTCGGTCCGGTCATTTCCTATCGTCGTGAGAATTATCTCACTATAAACATCCTCGGCCGGCATCGCATGCGGTGACAGGATATGATAGCGCAGCCGATAGGAGATAGGGTCAATCGCCTCAAGCCGCTCCCGCGCGCTGCGATCGCCAAGATGCACCGTGCGCACCGCGCCAGCTCCGTCGCCTTTGAGTTCGCAAGCCGAAACCCCTGCCGCCCAGCGCTCCAGCCCGCCAAACCGGGCAATCGGCGCCCAGACTTTCCCGATCGGATGATCGATCACCGCACGAACCTCGGCATAGCTCACGCGAGAGGTTGTCATAGGCGCGTTCTCCTGTAACTATGAAACCTAACAACATATTGTTTATGTCGTCAACGGAGAGGGATTGATGGCTGCGTCGTCAGCATTGCGCCTGGATGACAGGATCATCCTAATCACCGGTGCAGGGCGCGGCCTTGGCGCAAGCTATGCGCGCCACTTGGCGGCGCTCGGCGCGCATGTGATCGTAAACGATCTTGGTGTCGGCATGGATGGCATCGGACGATCGTCCGAGCCTGCCAATGCGACGGCCGAGGCGATCCGGGCGGAGGGCGGGATGGCCAGCGCGGATGTGTCGGACGTGTCGTCGCCCAATGAGGCAAATGCGCTGATCGACCGCATCCTCGCCGAGCATGGCCGGATCGATGCGCTCGTTAACAATGCCGGCATGTTCCTCCCGCCCCGGCCGTTCGCTGAAACCACGCTTGCCGATTTCGAGCAGGTCTGGCGGAGCCATTTGGGCGGCACCTACAATCTGTGCCGCGCCGTCTTGCCCACTATGCAGGCGGCGGGCTTCGGCCGGATCGTCAATACCGTCTCGACACAAGGCCTTTATGGTGGCGCGCAGACCGGCGCCTATTCCAGCGCCAAGGCGGCGGTGCAGGGCTTAACGACATCGCTGGCGATCGAGCTGCAAGGAAGCGGGGTCGCGGTCAATGCGATCAGTCCGGGGGCCTTTACCCGGATGGTCGATGTTGCAGCCCGGTCCCCTGAATTCACCGATGCGCTGAAACGCAATCTCGCGCCCGATCTGGTCGCCCCGGCCGTCGCTTGGCTTTGTCATCCGGACTGTCCGGAAAATGGCGCGATCGTCCAGGCGATGTCGGGCTGGTTCAGCCGGACCAATATCGGCGACCTTGATGGTTTCTGGGATTTCTGCCCGACCATCGAGTCGGTTTCAGCGGGATTGACCGCTCTACCTCTTGCCGGACCGATCAGGACAGCTGACAGTTCAAGCGCCCATGCCCAACATATCGTCGCTGAGGCAGACGCCGCGCGGCAAGCACAATAACCGAGGAGAGAGACATGGATACCTTTACGCCGGGCCTGCTGGCCGGCAAGACCGCCTTCATCGCGGGCGGATCGAGCGGCATCAATCTCGGCATCGCCCATGGGCTTGCAAAGGCCGGTGCCAGAGTGGCGATCATCAGCCGCAAGATTGAGAAGATCGAGGCCGCTGTCGCGGAGCTGAAGGCGGGTGGCGCGGACGCCCTTGGCTGGGCCGCCGATGTTCGTGATTATGAAGCGGTCGAAGAAACATTGCGAAACACCCATGACGCCTGGGGGCCGATAGATATCGTGATCTCCGGCGCGGCGGGCAATTTCCTTGCCCCGGCGATCGGCATGTCGGCAAACGCCTTCAAGACGGTGATCGACATCGATCTGCTCGGCACCTTCCACGTGCTGCGGGCAAGCCATCGGTTCCTACGCAAGCCGGGCGCCTCGCTCATCTCGATCACGGCGGGGCAGGCAGTGAACGCCACGCTCGGCCAGAGCCATGTTTGCGCCGCCAAGGCCGGGATCAATATGCTGACCAAGGTGCTGGCGATGGAATGGGGCCCGGAAGGCATCCGCGTCAACGCGATCGCGCCCGGGCCGATCGCCGACACCGAAGGCATGTCCCGGCTGACCCCGACGCCGGAATCCGAAGCGGCGCTGAAAGCGATCATCCCCTTGCGCGATTATGGCACCAAGCAGGACATCGCCGATTTCGTCATTTATCTCTCGAGCGATTCCGCCAAATACATCACCGGGGCCATTCTCGATTGTGACGGTGGCTCGTCGCTGGGGCGCGGCCTCCAGCCAGCGCAGGGACGAATGATATGAACGAGATGAAGGTGGAAACCGCCGGCGGCGTGATGACGATCACGCTCAATCGGCCGGAAAAGAAGAATGCGATCACCGATGCCATGTACGGCGCTTTCGCGGCAGCGCTAACAGCCGCGGACAGCGATCCCGCAATCAAAGTGGCGCTGATCTGCGCCGAGGGCGCCGACTTCTGCGCGGGAAATGACATATCGACATTCGCAGCCGTTTCCGCGGGCCAGCTGAACATGGCGGACACGAATACCAGGCGGTTTCTCGATGCGATCTCCACATTCTCGAAGCCGCTCGTTGCCGCCGTTACGGGCCGGGCGATCGGTATCGGCGTGACGATGCTGATGCACTGCGACCTCGTCTATGTCGCGCAGGATGCCGAATTTCGGACGCCTTTCATCGATCTCGGACTCGTGCCGGAAGCTGCTTCCGGCCTGCTGATTCCGGCTCGGATCGGCCATGTACGCGCATTCGGGCTGTTCGCGCTCGGTGAAGCGCTCAGCGGAACGGAGGCAGCGGCGCTCAACATCGCCAATCGCGCCCTTCCGGCCGACGAGGTCGCCACTTCCGCAATGGCGGCGGCGCGGGCCTTGGCCGGCAAGCCGCTGTCCGCGCTGATCGCCACCAAAAAGCTGATGCGGGACAGTGAGGCGATCGCCGCCGCGCTGAAGGCGGACGGGACCGCATTCGTCGAACAGCTAAATACACCGGAGGCCGCAGCAGCTTTTGCGGCCTTCGCGAACCGCAAGGCTCAGCCGACGTGAGCCAGCTGATCGAGGTGAGGACCAGCGATGGCCTGCGTTTGATCGGCGAAGTCCACGGCGGCGGGAAGGGCCGCCTCGCGATGTTGCTCCATGGAGGCGGCCAAACCCGCCACGCCTGGTCCGGCACCGCGACGGCGATGGCGCAGGACGGGTTCGCCGTCGGAACCTATGATGCGCGCGGACATGGCGATAGCGATTGGGCGCAAGACCAGGATTATTCGCTCCCCCCCCATGCGCGCGACCTTGCCGAGGTGCTGAAAGCGATCGGCCGCCCCGCAACCCTGATCGGCGCGTCGATGGGTGGGATCAGCGCCTTGCTGGCGGCATTCATCGTCCCCGAGCTGATCCGTGCATTGGTTCTGGTCGACATCGTCCCGCGCTTCGCGCCTGAGGGTGTGGAACGGGTCCGTACCTTCATGCAAGGCCATCCGGAAGGTTTCGCAAATCTGGAGGAGGCCATGGCGGCGGTGCATGACTACAATCCCCTCCGACCAGCGAAGAATGCGACGGGGCTAATGCGATCATTACGCGAAAGTGCTGATGGCAGGCTGCGCTGGCATTGGGATCCGGCGGTTGTGGGCGATCCGCCCACCGATGCGTTGAGCGACATGCTGAGCGAGCGCCTCGCCGCCCTGCCCCCCACGCTGCCGCTGATGCTCATCTCGGGTGGGCAGAGCGATGTCGTCGACCAGCAGGCGGTCGCCGAATTCCAGCGTCAGGCACCGCAGGCCGAGATCATGGCGATCGACCGCGCCGGGCATATGGTAGTCGGTGATCGCAACGACGCGTTCAGGGACGCGATCGTCAGTTTCTTGCGCAGGAGGGCATGACGGCCAGCCCCTACAGGCGATCCATCGTCAGCCAGTTGGCCGGGCCGCTCCAGGCTCGTCCGAAGGCGGCTGCGGTCGCGGTGGCGCCCGCTTTATCCCCTAGCGCGGTTTGCGCCGTCATCAGTCCGTAGAGCGCCCATCCGTTATTGGGGGCCTGTGCGAGAGCCTCCAGGAAGGCCTGTCTCGCCCCCATGAAATCGTGCGTCCGGTAAAGTGCCGCTCCCAGCGACTGGCGCACCGGATAATACCAGAAGGGCGGCTCCATGTAGCGAACCGTATCCTCGATGGCGGCGGCCTGCCGGTACAGAGTCACCGCGTCCTTGTATCGACCGCGCGCATAGGCAAGCCGTGCTTGCGCGACGGTTTCCGCCAACCGCAGCAAATCGTCGGCGGGAACGAGCTGATCGGCCATCGGCTTGAAATCGGTAGTCTCGCGAATGTGGCGGATCGCGGCGATTTCCCTGGTGAACTTCTTGCGGTCCTTCCGCTGCGCATGGGCAATGGCGCGGGCATAGTGCCACATGCCCGTCACATAGGGCAGCCGCGCATCGGGCGCCTTGAGCGCGAGTATTTCCGCGGGCGTCGAGAATTGAGCATAAGCAAGATAGGGCGCGGCATCGACCGGCTGAACCCACGGCATGGCGGCAGACAGATCGGTATTCAATATGGTCGAAAGCTTGCGGGCCTCAGTCACCGCCGTGGTCATATCACCAGCCATCTGGGCCGACGTGACGATGAAATGGACGTTGTGCGGATAATAGCCGAAGCGGTACAGGCCCGCTTCCTTTGAGGATCTCAGATAGTCTTCGTCGATCCTGGCCGCGTCGACATTGACGCGGATGGCGTCCTTGAATCGCCCCACCCGATAATAGAGATGCCCCGGCATGTGGACGAGGTGCCCAGCCGCAGGCACGAGTGGCTTGGCGAGCCTGTCCGCATAAGGCTCCGCCTTCGCCGGATTGGCCGACGCTTCCAGCAGGTGAATATAGAGATGATCCGCCTGAGGATGATCGGGATTGCGCGCCAGCACCGTCTCCACCAGCGCAATCGCATCCTTGATCCGACCCTTGGGAGTGCGCTTGTCCGCCTCCCAATAATCCCAGGGCTGCGTATCCATCACGGCCTCCGCTGCGAGAACGGCTACCGTGTCATCCGCAGGGAAACGCTGCGCGACCGCCAGCATCTGATCGGCGAATGCCTTGTCGAGCGCGGCCCGATCAGCTTTCGGATTAGCAGCATAACGCGCGGCGATCGCCTCGATCAGCGCCTGCTCCGCCGGGCTTGCCTTGCCCTTCAGGGAGAGCGCGGTGTTCGCCGCCTTCATCGCCTGGCCATTGACCTCCGGATCCATCGGCGCATTGATGTTCGGACCGTGCGCGAATGCCTCTCCCCACCAGCAGGCGGCGCATTCGGGATCTAGAGTCTGGGCGTGACGGAAATAGCGGATGGCTTCGACATGGTTGAAGCCATAAATCAGCGCCAGACCCTGATCGAAATAGCGTTGCGCCTGCTCGTTCGAGGTCGTGACAGAATAGTGCACCGATGCCAGCCCCGGCACCAGAACAGGCTCGGATTGCGCCGGAATGGTCGAAGGGCTCAGCATCATCGCAAACTTGATCCGATCCCGGAGCGCTTCGCCCCGTCTCGCACCGCCGCAAGCCTGCAGCATCTGCATCGATGGATCGCGTTGCCGGAGAGTTTCAGCCGATATCGAAGTCTGTCTGGCCGGCGTGGCGCTCGTCAGCATGACGGCTGAAGCGCATAATCCCAATGCCGCCAGCGATTTTCGTGTTTCAATCATTGTCCGCGCCCTTCGTGCCGACAGACGAGAAACAACAAGCAAAGCTACCTGAATCTTCGGGAACAGCCCTCCCGACTACAACGACGATACGCCTTTTCGGGGATCATTGAAATAGCTTGGCAGCGGAGCGCACATGGTACCGAAGCCGCAAGATTGCGCATGACGGTTCGAAAAAGAACTGAAGCCATCAAGGGCGCGAAGGGTGCCCCGCCTACAAAAGGCGCAAGTTGAGCAGACCCTAGCAGCCAGACTGTAGACTCCAGCGCGCGGATAAAGCCAAGAAGGGTATCGCGACGCGCTGGATATCTTATTACAGTAAACGATCAAACGGCCGTGGTTTCGACGACCGCATGTGATCCCTCCTCGCTTGGTTTTATCTTTCCGCCGAACAGCATCTTCAACTTGCCGGTCAACGAGATGTCGGCCTCCCACAATTCAGCCTCATCGATATCGAACCGGATCAGCGTGAGCGACGGATCATTGCGACCGCCCGGAAACCAGGATTCGACAGACTTGGACCAAAGCTTGTCTATCATCGCCTGATCGTCGTCCACGCTGACCGTGCCGGACAGGCAGGCGAAGAAATCCTGCCCTTTGCTCACGAACTGCGCCATCGCCGGCCCGCCGGGAACCAGCCGGTTGGTGCGGTTCACGAAGAAGAACAGGGTATCCACCTGATCCTTGTCGAGCTGCGCCGTCAGTGGTTCGCTATGGCCGCCGCCATCCAGACCAAGCATGATGAAGGGGCCAGCCTCCATCTTCTTCCAAAGCGTCTTTTTGAGTTCGTACGTGTCGCTCATGTCGTCCTCCTTATCTCGGGAGTGAAGCAACAGGCCGACGATCTGTTCCTTGCCGAAGTGAACATTAGCGGGGTCCAGGCTCCCCCGGCGGCAGGAACTCAGGAACGGTGAGAGCTCCCGCTCGTTCAACTGCACCAAAAGGAGAGTTGCCATGAGAGACATAAATCTGAAGGGGACGATCGCTGCTGCCTGCCTGATCGTGGCGGGGTGCGACCAGTCCACTGAACAGAAGGCCGATCAGATTGCGGAGGCCGCCGAGGCGAAGATCGATCGGGCCGCCGACGTAGCTGAAGCCCGGATCGACAACGCAATGGATCGCGTGGGTGCCGCAGTGACGCCCGTGCCGACCCCGCAAGAATTCTTAGACAGGGTAGCCAAGAGCGATGCATTCGAGATCCAGACGGCGCAAATGGCGACAAAGAATGCCAGTTCCCCAGAGGTTAAGACCTTCGCCCAAGCGATGATCAAGGCGCACACCGACTCTACAGCGAAGCTTAAGAAAGCGGCCTCAACGGCGAAACTGACGCCCAATGCAACGCTGACCCGGGATCAAAGCGACGATCTGACAGAACTCGGCACACTGACTGGCGCGGCATTTGACGAAGAGTTTATGGATGGCCAAGTCGACGCCCACGAAGAAACTCTCGCACTGATGCGGTCTTTTGCGGCGGACGGCACTGACGCTGGTCTCAAGACCATAGCCAGCGAGATTGCGCCAGTCGTGGAAAAACACCTCACGATGGCGCGAGAGTTGGATCGGAAAACTGACCGCTGAACCCGGTGCTCACTACCTTATTGTCCGCTGGAATGAGCGAGGGGTCATCCTTTTTTCCTGCTGGAAGTGCCGCCGGAGCCGGGCAGTACTGCCGAAACCCGCAAGCGCAGCGACGGCTTCAATCGACCGATCACCCGCAGCCAGGAGTTCGCTTGCCCGCGCGACGCGCCGGGAAAGCACAAATGCATAAGGCGACTGACCCGTCGTCAGCTTGAACGCCCGCCCGAAATGGTAGCGGCTGAGGCCGGCCGCCATAGCCAGATCAGCGAGGCTGATTTGCTCGGCGAAATGCTCCTCGATATAGTCAATAACCGCCTTCATCTGACGGGGGTTGAGCTTTCCGGCTGTTTCTGGAGGCGTGAGCGCCAGCGCCTCGATGGCAGCCATGATGCAGGCGCTTTCAGCATAAAGATCTTCGACCAGCGGGTCGGTAACGAGCGCCGCAAGCTTCCGCATGGATTCCCACAAGCCGCCATCCCGCGCATAGAGGATCGGCGCCAAGGGCTTGGCGCGGTAGAGCAACTCCAGATCGTCGCGGAGCAGCCCTGGATCGAAATAAAAGGCGGTGAAGGAATTGGCTCGCTTGGCCGGCACGCACCAGCCATCGATCGAGCAGCCGCTCGGCAGGAAGGTGATCGTGTCGCGGAGGTCAAGTGTCCGGTCTCGTTTGAGACCATCCACCAGCGACCCGCAGTCCTCCTGAAGGATGTCGTGCAGTGCGAGGTAGTGAACGTCGCCGGACCAATGGAAACTATAAGCTTCGCTGTCGGGATTGGAGACGTTCTCGACCGCAAAGCCTCGCCAGCTCCGCGATGGCCGCAGTGCGGCTTCAAAGGGCTTGCCCCCAAATTCCAGCGTCAGGTCAGGACTAATAGCCACAGGTATGACCGGAGATTAAATAAGTGCTGTTAACCGTCATATATTGCTGTATGGGCCTGCCAAGCCGCCAAGACAAGAAGCGAGGCCATCGCAAGGGGGCGATGGCTTTCAGCCAATGGCTGTCGCGTGTTTGCGACCGGGAGGGATAATGGAGCGCGACGGGTCCGAGGAGCCGCCACGAAGCAGCGACGAAATGCTGGAAACCCAAGCGGGTAGGATGATTGCTCAGCATGGTCCCCGCGCTATGCAATGCGTGGTCGATGAAATCCAGCGCGCGCTCCGCCAAGGGGATGAAGAGTGCGCGCAAGAGCGTCAAGGCCTCCTCAGGCGCATTGAGCGCCGGCTCCATGGCGATAGACAATGACCTGTGCTGGCTGTGGAACCGATCTCTGGCCCATCTACGTTTTGATCGTTGAGGATGAACCGATCATTCGCGCCGACTTAGCCGACGAATTGCGCGGGGCCGGCTTTACCGTAATTGAGGCGGCTGATGCGGATGAGGCGCTCGGCCACTATGTGGCTATGACCGAGATTGATCTCGTGTTTACCGATGTCCAGATGCCGGGGTCGCTTGACGGTTTGGAACTGGCGCGCCGGATTCATGAAGATAATCCGTTTCTCCCTCTCATCATAACGTCGGGAAATGTGGTCAGCGAGCAGGTCGGCGATCTGGGTCGTTTCCTGCCAAAACCCTATAGCGCGGACGAGGCAGTGGCGCTCGTCTTTGAGGCGGCTGGTCTCCGGCCGTCCGCACATTGACCCCATAAAATTCTACCGCACCTGAAGAAAGAGCAGAAGCATCCATGCGCCAGTCTGATATAATGAGGAGCATCAGCGACATCATCGTCCAGGCGTGCATTGACGCGTCCCCCGAGAATTACGAACTCTGCCACCGCTTTGTGACGCGCTCCGACCCAGCCGTCTGCGCCGCTTTTGAAAAGGCGCTGGGGCAAACCAGGCACATCGACGCCCAGTCGTTCCAGAGCATTCTGGAGGCTGCCGGACCGCCACGCGGACAGATTGATGTCTCCCGCCATATGGCAAATCTGGACGAGCAGATTGCGGTCATGCTGGACGCCGCCTCGGCAACGGCGGGCGATGCCGCCTCATATTCCTCATCCCTGACCGACGGCGCGGCTCATCTTGATGCGCTTAACCTCGGCGCGGACGCCAAAACGATCATTGCTGATTTGATCACCCGGACGCACTCCATGTCACAGCGGACCGCTTCCCTGGAAGCCAGTCTGGCGAACGCCAGTACTGAACTCTCGATCCTGCGCCGCGATTTGGAAAAAGCGAAGGTGGAAAGCGGCACGGACGCGCTAACCTCGCTGCCCAACCGGCGTACCTTCGACAATCGGCTGGCCGAAGCAATTACGACCGCCTCCGCATCGCAAGAACCGCTTTCGCTCGCCTTCTGCGACGTCGATCACTTCAAGAAATTCAACGACACCTGGGGCCACAAGCTGGGCGACGAGGTGCTCCGCTATGTCGCGGGCCAGATGGTCAAGCATTTCGCTTCATCAGGCCTGCCCGCTCGTTTTGGCGGGGAAGAGTTCGTGGTGCTCCTGCCACAGCTCGGTGCCAACGACGCACTGGAGACGGTCCAGCGCTTCTGCGAGCTACTCAGCGCCCGAGTACTCAAAGTCCGCGCTGATGGGCAGGAAGTTGGCAAGATCACGCTCTCCGTTGGGGTAGCGACGCTCCGCGCGGAAGAAGCCCCGCAAGCATTGATCGAGCGGGCGGACGAAGCCATGTATGCCGCCAAACAGGCCGGAAGAAACAGGGTTATGCTGGCCGCCTAAACGACTTGCTCACAAATAATCAGAGAGTGGCTTCGCCAAGCCGATACTCCTGCCCGTACAGGCAAACACGCGCTTGGGCTACTAAAGTTGCTGGATAGATCGAACGCAGCAACTTCCGCCAAAGGTTATCGGGCAGCCTACGAGCTTTGAAGGGGGCATTGTGTGCGGAAAGCTCAGCGCGCTTAGATAGGTGCTGGGCGATGAGTAGGACAATCTGACGACCTGAGCAGATTGTGGGAGCTTACGGTGGCGGGTTTCACCGCCGCTGACCACTCAAGCAAAAGCTGCAGAACCCAATGAATTGAGCGGTCACCCCACGCTCTCTCTGTTCACTTCTGAACAAAGCAAGCGTTTACAGCAATTTAGACCACGGATGGCACACGATTGATTAACCTATGATCTTTATGACGCGCAGCGGGGCGAATAAGAATAAGGCTTATCATGCGCTACGGCCCGACGGACGCCCCAATCTTCAAAGCAAGAGCTATTGGCTTCTTGGCGCTAAGCTTCGCGTTTGGCGCGGGTGCATCAACCTCCTTTATGGCTGTCGAATTTTCAGCCTTATTCTCGGTAGCGCTACTGGCCGCTTCAGTGGCATGCGGGCTTTATTGGGTGACCCGCGCGCATAGCTCCGATGGGACAACTCCGTCATCCGATTTGAATCGCGGCGCCTCGAAGATCGAGCATCTCCGATCCTCGAAAATTCACCCGATCACTAAACTGCCCACGCGCGAGACATTGCATGATACGATTGCCGCGACGCCGGATCAGTCGGGAACGCTGACCCTTATTCGCCTTGTTGATTATGATGGGCTCGCGGCGTTTGATGAGCAAAAGGCGCATAGGGCCCTCATCAGTTTCTCGCGCCGACTGGCCTCTTCGATCGGACCCGACAGGGTTTTGACGCAAGTCGATCGAGACAGCTTTGCGCTATGGTTTCCGGACGGCGCGGATCGCGAACAGAGCCGTAACGAAATCCGTGCCATTACATATGTGGCGCGCCAGGAACTGGTCGACATCGACCATATGGTGCCCGCGATAGAAATCGGTCTCGCTTATCGCCCGGAAGACGGCAAGAGTGGGGCAGAGTTGCTGAAGCGCGCTTTCGGCGTGAAGTCAGCTCCTGAAATTTCATCGACTGGCGAGATCTCGCTCCCCTCCCGACTCCCTCTCCAAGTCGAACGGGAGATATTTGCGATCGAGAAAGCCCTGCCATTCGCGATCGAGGGCAGACAGCTGGCGCTTGCATTCCAGCCATTGATTGATTTGTCGGACCAAAGAGTCGTTGGCGCGGAAGCATTGCTGCGCTGGAAACATCCCGAGCTTGGCAATGTCTCGCCCGGCTTGTTTATCCCGATCATGGAGAGAATTGGGTTAAGCGACACGATCGGCATGTGGGTGCTCAATGCCGCCTGCCGCGAAGCGCGCCATTGGCGCGAGACAGGGTTCGCAGGTCTGCGGATCGCGATCAATCTGTCGGCACGGCAACTGCTGGATCCGGGCCTGCTCTCCAAGGTCGAGCGGACCCTTGCTCGCCATGGCCTCGATGGCACTGCGATCGAACTCGAGCTGACCGAAACCGCCGCGATGGCCGACATTAATTACAGTCGTCAGATCTTCAGCGGCCTGCGAGATATGGGCGTGACGCTTGCCATCGACGACTTCGGCAGCGGCTATTCAAGCATGAGCTATCTTCAGAACCTGCCCTTCGACAAGCTCAAGATCGATCGCGCATTCGTGACTGATATTCATGTCCGTCCGCAGAGCCGGGCGATCTGCGAAGCCATCATGGTCCTGGGTTCGGGTCTCAACCTCAAGGTGCTTTGCGAGGGCGTGGAAACCCAGGAAGAGCTGGCGGTGCTCCACCGGCTCGGCTGCCGCCTGTTTCAAGGTTATTTCTTCGCAAAACCCATGACCGCCGACGCATTTCGCGCCTTCCTCAAATCGCCGTTCGACCTCAACTGGCAACAATCGCCGGTGGCCGCGCAAATGGCGCAGATCAGCGAGCGATTTTCAGCATGACGTCTGTACGTGTCCTAAACCGTCTGGTTCCGGCTTCGATTGTCGGTACTGTAACCCTCTTGCTTGCCGCCTGCGGCAGCAATCCTACGGCCGTGCGTCCACAAACGGCATCCGCGCACCGATGGGCTGGGCAGGAACAGGTCAAGCAGGCCATGCAACTGCTCAATCAAGGCAAGGCGCCGGAGGCGCGTGTTATTCTCATTAAGGTGCTCAAGAAGCAGCCCGGCGATGCGATCGCACGAAAGCTCGTTGTGCAGATCGACACGCCGCCCGAGCAACTTCTGGGCACCAAGTCGTTCGTCAGGATCGCCGGCAAGGGCGACAGCTTCTCCCTGCTGGCGGAACGCTATTTAGGCGACCCGCTTATGGCTTTCGCGCTGGCGCGCTACAACGGCGTCAACGCTCCGGAAACCCTCAAGGAGGGGCAGAAACTTCGCATTCCCGGCGAGGAGCCGGTGGCCCGCACAGCGAAGACGGTCACGGAAAGCACGCAGCCAGCTACGGCCCCGGTCGCCGCAGCCGCGAACAAGTCCAAGGCCGCTCCGACCAAAACGGCCAATCCCGCGCAAGCATCGAAGCTGCGCGCGCGAGGTCTCGAACAGCTTAATCGCGGGGCGATCAATTCCGCCGTGACCTTGCTTGCTCAGGCAAGTCAGCTCGATCCGGGTAACCCGTTGATTACCCGCGATCTCAACCGAGCGCGACGCATTCAGAAAACCGTGAAGCAATAAGAAAGCAAGCCATGGACCGGGTCGGCAGATACGAGCTTCATGAACGGATTGGCGAAGGCGCCATGGCGGAGGTCTGGCGCGCGCATGATCCGAGCATCGATCGCGTGCTGGCGATCAAGCTGTTGCGTCCCGAATTCCGGAGCAGCGTTGAATATTCCGCCCGCTTCCTGCGCGAAGCGAGAGCGGCAGGCGTGCTCTCTCACCCGGCTATCGTTACGATATACGATGTCGGCGAGGCCGACGGCATTGCCTATATCGCGATGGAACTGCTCAATGGCGAACCGCTCGATGCATTGATCTCGCGCCAGGACGAGCTTTCAACGGAGACGATCCTGACGATCGGCGCTCAACTCGCCGGAGCACTGAGTTATGCACATCGCGCAGGTGTGATCCATCGGGACATCAAACCGTCCAATGTCATGCTGCTGGCTGACCGGCGATCGATCAAGATTCTTGATTTCGGCATCGCGCGCGTCGCCGACAAGGCATCTGCCGATCCCGATGAGAATGCACGCACCCAGATTGGCCAGGTGATTGGCACGCCCCGCTACATGAGCCCCGAACAGGCACTCGGGCACGAGCTGGATGGGCGCTCGGATCTCTTTTCGACCGGGGTTCTTCTTTACGAACTGATCACGCGGCAGGCTGCTTTCAGCGGCCCATCCGCTGCCGCATTGGCGCTCAGGATCACGCAGCAGAACCCGACGCCCATTGCCGAACTCGCACCGCATTGCCCGGGCGGGCTCAGGTTCATAGTTGACAAGCTGCTCGCCAAGCGACCCGAACGCCGTTTCGGAACGGGTGACGAGCTGGTAAAGGCGCTTGAGCGCGAGACGAAAGCCTATGGCGCGGTGCAAGCCGAACAGGCGGCCCGTGGCCGCCTGGTCCCCGTTCAGGTCCGCGTTTCGATCGCCACTGTCATGATCATGGCGATAGCCCTGTTCTTCGGCATCAATGCAGTGCTGACGCGTCAATATCAGGCGATGGAGCAAATGGCGCTGTCGTCGGGCTCATCGATCGCGGCGTTCGTGGCAAGCAATGCTGCCCTGCCGTCGGTCGAGAATGCGTCTGCCCCGGAGAATGAAAGGGATTGGCTTCCAATTCAGGCCTTCATCACAGCGGCGGCAAACGACTCTTCGGTCCGCTGGATGACCATGGTCGATGCGGACGGCTTCATTCGCGGGTCCAGCGACCCAAAGCTCCTTGGCAAACCCTACCGGACCCCGGGCGGCGAAGCAGTGGTCTATCGCGGTAGCAACGTCACCGTAACAGATATTCGACTGGCCGATGGCCGCGCCGGATATCGCTTCGTGCAGCCGATCCTCTATGCTGGAAAGAAATTCGGGATGATCGAGGTCAGCATCAGCAAGGATGGCCTGGAAATTGCCGCAGCGCGGTCCCGGGGTCTGCTGATCGGATTGGGCGCACTCATCGTTGCGATAGTGGGCGGGCTGAGCTTCGCCATAGCGAAGTATCTCGCAAGGCCGCTGCGGCGTGTGAAGGACGCCATGCTCGACGCGACGATGGGCAATCTCGATTTCCGTATCTCGCACCATCGCAAGGATGAATTTGGGCAGCTCTTCGACACGTTCAACCTTTTCGCCAATGCGATGCAGGAAAGGCTGGACGCCGCCGACCGGGGCTCCGGCGGACCCCGTTCGATGGAGGCGACCCGGCTCAATTCGCCCTTCGAGGCCGAGACGCCGCAATCGGCACCCCCGATAGCGGCTAAGCGTCAACGCGCGAGGGCCTGACCGATGTATATGTTCAGGCTATTCCACAAGGACCGCCCTTTTGAGCAGATCGACGCGCGCATGCTCGCGGACGGCGAACTCTCGATTGGGCGCGATCCGCAGGCCGACTGGCAAATTGCCGACCCGGACTGCGGCCTTTCGCGGCTCCATGGCTGTCTGAAACTGGAGGATGGGCAACTTGCCTATCGCGACAGCAGCTCGAACGGATCGTTCGCCGCCGATGGCGCACGCTTTCCTCAAGGTGAGTTCGTGCCGCTGCAAGCTCAGCAACGCGTGCACATCGGACCTCTCATGCTTCTGATAGAGCAGGTTTCGGAGGCACCGCTGAGCGATGATGGGAATGGGACGAGAATCGCATTGTCGGCCGGCGTCGCTCCCGCTGCGATACCGTCCGAATGGTCTGACAGTGCCGGCCGAGCCGCAGGACCGGCGCCTCTCCACCGCGACATTTCGCTGGTGGAGGCCTTTTGCGAGGGCGCCGACCTGGACCCGTCGGCTCTCTCCGCAGACGATCCGGAAGAACTGATGCGCCGGATTGGCGAAATATATCGGCAGAGCCTGCTCGGCATCTCGGCCCTGCTTGCAGCAAGGGCCGAGACAAAGCAGTCTTATGAGATAGACCGCACGACAATTGGTGCGATGGACAACAATCCGTTCAAATGGTCGGCAACAAGACGGCTTGCGCTGGAATTGCTGTTCAACCGCGCCGACGGTTTCCTGTCGGGAAGCGCCGCGGTCCGTGCCTCGTTCGAAGATCTTGCCGAGCATCTGACTGGCGTCGCGAAGGGTGCCGAAGCAGCTGTAATGGCAGCCATCGAAGCCACCGATCCGCAGGGGGTGGAACGTGATGCCGCAAGTCGTGGTTTCACGTTCAAGGGACGGGCCGCAGTCTGCTGGGAGATCATGCGGGAACGGCATGCCGACCGCGACGCGCTCGAGCGCGCAATAAACCGAGCGTTTGGCGAAGCATATTGTCAGACTGGAAATGCCGATGGTTAGTTCGCAGCTGTCGGCCTCGTGGGTGCCGGACATTCGTTCAGCCGCCCGCACCCATTGCGGCAAGGTCCGCACGGTCAACGAAGACCGCGTGCTATCGCGCCCCGAGGCGGGCATGTGGGCCGTAGCGGACGGCATGGGGGGGCATCGTGCCGGGGATTATGCGGCGCAACAATGTATCGATGCGCTGGCCCGGGTGGTGCCTCACGGCTCGGCGTTTCGGTATCTCAATGCAGCGCTTGAAGCGATCAGCTCGACGAATGCATCACTCTTCTCGCAATCCACAACAGATCCGCAGCGAAAGGGGATGGGCACAACGCTCGTCACGCTTCTGGTATACGACGCGCACCTCGCGTGCCTATGGGCAGGTGACAGCCGCGCCTACCGATGGCGCAGCGGCGTCCTTGAGCAGCTAACAACTGATCACAGCTTGGTGCAAGGAATGATCGATCGGGGAGAGATCGAAGCGGCCGATCGCGGACAACATCCACAGTCACACGTGATCACCAGGGCTATCGGCGCCTTCCCCACCGTGGAATTGGATAAGACGTTCAGCATGATCATGCGAGGCGACAAGTTTCTTATCTGCTCGGACGGGCTCAGCAATTCTATCACCCACCAAGCGTTGGCGGATCAGCTCGCCGCGCCTCTTGCCTTATCCGATCAGGCAGAGGCGATCCTGCAAGCAGCCATGGAAACTGAGGCGTCTGACAACATCAGTTTCGTGCTTCTTCACACCTGATAGTCGTCCAAAGCCTGCATTCTGTTGCTCGAATAGGAGGATTTTTTGCCGGGGCTCCGCATTCATCCGGGCGCGCAATATTTCGAACGGTAGCGCCTAGGGTCGGGCCTCAGTGATCATAGCCAGAAGATGACTGTGGCAGCGAGGGCGATGGCTAATCGTGAGCCGCTGCCTGCGGAGCGCAACCACCCCGAGGAAATTTCGATGCAGGGCGGGATAGCTGCACGTAGGTGCATTTGCGCTCGCTCCGTCGCTAGCTACGCAAAACTGATAGGGTCAAACCGACAAGTTACCTCTGCTGTCACCACTGTGAGCCAATATATGGCCAAAAACAGGGTATAATTATACCAAGACATATACTTCTGTTGGACGACATTATCTTGTTCATCCTGTGTCCATTAAGGTTGGGCTGCGTTTTTATAGCGATAGTCCGTTGAACCATCGTGAACGCTACGGATTGAGTGACTGCCCCTTTGCGGCAGTACTCAGGAGAGACAAATGCGTACGAATTATATGATTGGTGCTCTGTCTGCGCTTGCGCTGATGGGAGGCACGGGCTTTGCTCAGTCTACCGCAGGTGGTGGGGTTGCGGCCTCGGGCCCGGAGGGCTCAGCTGCAGGTGGAGCTACTGCGGGAACTGCCGATCCGGCTGGTCATTATCAGAAGAAAATGAAAAAGCGGCACGACCGATCGGATCGCGCGTCTGATAGGGCTATGGAAAGAAACTCGGCCTCCACTTATGGCTCGGGCTCTATCTATACCGATCGAAACAAGGCGACTGGAGCGGTCACGAGCGGTGGCAGTGCGTCCGGCACGGGAGCGCAGAGCACCACGAGTTCGGTTGATGCCTACGGCTCGACAACAAAGCAGGGGTCTGAGGGCGAGGTGTACGGCGACTCGACCGCGAACTCAGGTCAGACACCCAACTAAGAGGCGAGGGGCGGTTTTCCGCCCCTTTCCTTCGGGACTGATATTATGCATCCGGTCATCATTATTGCCGCAGTGGCGGCATCGTCCAATCTGGCAACCCCATGTCGGGAGATTACGGAGCATGCCAACGGGAGGGTAACCGAGCGCTTTGTGACGGACGAGGGACACACGACGGCCTCATCTATAAGCAACTCGAACGGATCGAGGCATTCGCATTCATCGGTGACGGCTTCATCGTCGTCGTCATCTTCCACGTCAGAGGACAGCAGTGCCTCCAGTTTCTCGGGGGACCAAGGCCGATCAGTGAAAGTCGAGCGTGCCAATGGCCAATGCCTGATTACGATCACCGAACGATGATAGGAGAGTATGTTATGAGATATGTTGCGCCGCTTTTGATGGCCCTCGCCTTTCCCAGTTCCGCTCTTGTTGCACAGACAACGGGGGAGTCAGCGACATCAACCCCGACGACTGGGGACGTGTCCGCCGGCACCTACGGCTCAGGCACAAGCGATGTCGATAGTGTCGGCGTATCCGGTGGCGGTAATGCGACTGCTTCCAATGGAGGCACGGCGCAGACCGACTCCTCAGCCCGGTTCAACAAGAACAACGCCATGCAGCGCTCCACCGCCAGTGCGAAGGATGATGACGAACGCGCCCGCTCGCGCACGATGACCCATGCGCGCAAGGACGGTGCGATCCGCTCCAAATCCATGTCGATCTACAAGGAACGTGGCGAAAAGCCCGTAATCACCCGCGACAGCACAACCACCAGTTCGAATTGAGGAGAGGCGTCATGCCGCGCGCAAAGTTTGTATGTTGCAAGCGGTTTGGCGTTGTTCGGTAGCTATGCACTTCGGGCTTCGATAATAGAAAAAGGAGCGGTCCTCGCGAGCCACTCCTCCGTCATTGCAATGGCTTGATCGGCGACACCGCGGATTGTGAACCTATCCACCGTTTGCCCTCGCTGTCGCCCGCTGGCCTCAGTCGGGTAGCATCGCGTCTTGTTTCGCCGGTGAACGATGTTAACCGCGCCAGCCTTTTCTAGACGCAAACCATTATAATCGTTCAAATTCATCGATGATCAAAGCTACTATCCAATTTCATATGATCTGGCGAACAAGTAGCGACCCCGAAGCCGGGTTTCGCAAGCGCCACAAGCTCGTCCGCAAAACGATAGAGCAGGAACATCACGATCAGACCTGCGAAGAACAGATAGGATGACGGCAGACTTTTGAAGCCGGTCTCCCATGATTGGGATCCTGGCATGAAAAAGGAGGCCGACAATATGTAGGCCAAACCGAGCAGCCAGGTTCCCCAGCCACGCATCTTGGAAGGCGAGCCGAGCTTCACTGCCGGCAGTAGCAGGGCCAACATGGCGGGAAGGACACCATAATGATGTTCCCACGCGATTGGAGACGCGATCGTGAATGCAAGGGCGGCAGCGAGAAAGCTCGCAAGATCGGCAACTCTCCGCCAGACGAGGGCGAAACCGATGATTAACAGCGAGGTAAGGAGTGTCGTGTAATATATAACCGGATTAAAGGCAGGAAACTCGCGCGGGGAAAATTCCATCGAGTCACCGTTGCCCAGCAAGCGTTGCATCATTCCATTGAAGGACTGGTTGGGGAAATAGGCCTCGCCGTGCCGTCCCAGATATGACAACGCATTTAGGTAATCCAGATGGTTGTTCCATCCAAATAAGAATACGGACGCGCCGAATCCCACAATCAGCGTTGTCGCCATTGCTCCTGTGAAGCGCCAGTCGCGGCGGACGATCGACCAGACCAGAAAAAGTCCGAACTGCGGCTTGATCAGACAGATCATGCCGATAGATGCTCCTGCCAATTCCCGCTTGCCCAGCATAAAAGCCAAGGCAGCCAGCGCGAACACCATATTGATCTCGGTTTGAACCTGGCCGAGTTCATAGGCGCGTATCACGGGATAATAGCATAAGGTCATCACACCCACGAGGGCAGAGATTGCAGCCAGCGGCCTCGGATCTGCCCTACCCATCGCCGCGCGTCCGGCGGCGACCCAGAACAGGGCTGATATCGCGAGCATATCGATCAGGACAGCGACCCAGCCGACCATATTGAGGTACATTTTTAACCTCGCGTGGGACATATGGAAACCCAGCGCGTCGGGAACGGCAAAAATCAAAAGGCTCGACGGCGGATACTGAAACTTGGTCCGCTGCTCGAAGAAGATTTCCTGATAGAGCGTCCCTTTGTGGGATCCCGCAAGCCAATCATAGGCCTGCCACATCGCCCCCCATGAGTCGCTTCCGGCGTTGCGAAACAGGAGCCATTTGCGAAGCGCATCCACCGGCCCACGGGTCGATAATGGGTCCACCGCCAAATGTAAAATCGCGATCAGGATTACCAACGCAAAAGCAGGCACCAGTAGGCGCAAGTATGTACCGCCCAGAAGCTGCGGTCGCGGACCACCCAAGATAAAACCCTTCTCGAAAGCAACTCGTAAGGCGCATTTCGCTATGACGGGGCATCTTTGGGTAGTCTAGTAAAAAATCACGTTTATTTTAGAACAGTAACCATTATTTACTATTACAGTTATATTCGGTGTTATTACAGTAATATTTTACTTAATCCCATGTCTCTAGACAATCGGGCGAGAAATAGGAATCGCATGAAGGATTTCCAGGGACGCTCTTCTTTAGGTGCGGCGCGTGGGTCCGGCGTGGGGTGTTTTAGTTGGGACGCAATGCTCTCCCGCGCTACGCTGTTACACCTTGCTGCGTTCGGCGCGTTCAGCAATGTGTGTTTGACCGACAGTGCTAATCGGCCAAGGAGCATGCTCATGAAGCGAGAAGATTGGCTGCGACAGACACCGACCGAGAAGGTGGTCCACTATGCCCAAAGGACCATAGATCGCCTCGATAGCGCCAAGGCGCGTTACGATCGTGGTCGCTCATCTGGCAAGATTGCCGAGCCGATCGCTTTTTTTGATGTCACCCACGTGGAGCTATTTCGGTTGTCCGAGAATGGCGCGCTGTCCTTGCGGGGATGGGTCGCGTGTTGAACAGGCGAGCGGCACCACGTTCCGTTACTGCAGCAGGTAATCCGGGCGTTGCCTGCGGGTGCGCTTCCGCGAGCGTGCTGCGCGTGGGTCTGCGGTTGCCCAGCAGCGCCTCAACGCGTAGTCCAACCACCATCGACGGGGACAGCCGCTCCCGTGAGGAAGGACGATCGTGGGTCGGCCAACCAGAGGATGGCAGACGCCACTTCCTCCGGCTGGCCCAGCCGACCGATCGGATGCAGTGCCTCCATCTGGGCGAGCAGCTCGGAATCATCAACAACGAATTTGTTCAATGGAGTGTCGATCACGCCAGGACAGACGGCATTGACCCGAATGGATTTATCCGCCGTTTCGAGCGCCGCCACTTTTGTCAAGCCGACTACGCCATGTTTGGCCGCCGTATAAGCGCCGCTGAAAGGCAAAGCGACAAGGCCAAGCGCCGAGGCGATGTTGATGATGCACCCGCGTTCCTGCGGCAGCATCAGCTGGATTTCCCGGCGCATGCACATCCAAACGCCCTTTAAATTAATCGAGAGCACTCGATCGAAGTCTTCTTCGCTAGCCTCCGTAAATGAGCCGGGTACGCCTCCGATACCGGCTCCGTTAACGGCAACATCAAGTCGACCAAACCTCACCGATATCATTTGGAACATCGCATCGACGTCGTCAGCAATCGAAATGTCGGCAACCGCCGCTAACGCGCGGCCTCCCTCCGCCTCAATTCGCGCTACCGCGGCTTCAACACCACTACGAGATATATCACTCGCAATGATCAGCGCGCCCTCACGGGCAAACGCCATTGCCGTTTCAAGACCCAACCCCGAGGCTGCGCCCGTTACTAATACGATTTGGTCTTCAAACATCGCGTGCGCTGATTGCCTACTGCTCGATTTTTAATCGAGTGCTTTGGGAGCTGGAGATGTACACCCGGGCACCAACCATGAGTTGTCCGGCTGAATCGTGACGGCTACTCCGCCGCAACGGCGATTGGCGCGACCGCCGGCCGGAATGGACAGGTTTCTTCTTTTTCGGCCATGTCGAAAACAAACAATAGCTTAGCGAGACCGCCCAGGTAGCTCATGACGGTGCCGAGCTCCAAGATTTGCGCATCGTCAAAATACGTGCGCAGCTTGGCATAAAGCGCAGGCTCAAGATGTCCCTGATGGTTGGTCATTAGAAATTGATCAGCAAGCTCAAGCACCGCTCGTTCAACATCTTCAAAGATTGAGCGATCCCCTTCGATGGCGTTCAATTGCGCCTCGCTATAGCCTGCTTCCTTCGCGCCTACAGTGTTACCGAGATTGCAACTGCGACAGCCATGGCCAAGGCTCATGCGGAGTCGAGCGAGATGCTTCAGTTTCACATCGACGCGGCCGCCGTAGAAGATCTTTTCGTAGAAATCGATCATCGTGAAGTCCAGCAAGTCAGGAGCGTGAGCCCCCTTTTCGATAAAGCCAGCCTGCCCGGTGAGTTCAAAAACGAAGTCCCACGCCTCTTGAAGCTTCGGCGACAGCTCTTCACGACTCAGGCTCTTGATAGCGTCGGTCATTCCAGATCCTCCAATCGCGAGGAGTTCTGCCTCCTCAGGTCTGTTTTCCGAGCATGCTCTCGCACGCTCACGTTGAGTGTTGTGACGCCATCATATCCTTCGAGAGGCTCAATCTGCCCTATCTAATAAGTGAGGGAGTGTGTCCCTCGCAGACATATTCTGGCAGACTTCATAGCTTACCGGGTTCATCGGCTGATCTTGCCGACGTGTTTCTAAACCCTCGCCGCTTCTCAATCTGCTTGGGAGGCGGACAAGGGCGGGAGGTATTCCTGCAATGGGATTACCGCACGCTAGTCGGCCGTTGCGTTGGGTGTGCGGCGATCGCTTTGGCATACACCGTCGCGATCCAATCAAAAGCAAAATCCGTAAGTCCAATTCGTTATGGCCGCGTTCCGAGAGTTCCCATCCAGCTTCCACGTGGCGGTCCGCTTTAAACCGGTGGGAAAGGCATAGCGCCCTGCCGTCACTAGAATCTGGAGCGACCAATGCCCGGGGCAGTTGCCTCGCTGAGCCTCGAAGGCACGGCTGTCGCGACAATGTTCTTGAGCATGAATGTTGGGAAGCTTTCCGAGATTTCAGAGCTGATTCCGCAACGAGTATAAGATGATCTTGGGGTTGATCCCGTTCTGATTTGCTTCCAAGGCGATGCCCGGAGCGGGGGCTTCATCAGGACGCTAAATATGTTGCAAGCCGAGCACTTCAATCAACGGTACGAACTGCTCGTTCAATCCGTCACCGACTATGCCATCTTCATGCTTGATCGCGATGGCCGGGTGGTCACGTGGAATTCTGGCGCTGAGCGCATCAAGGGCTACGTGGAAAGCGAGATCGCAGGGCAACATTTCTCTTGTTTCTTCACATCTGAAGATAGGGATGCCGAGCTTCCAGCTCGCACATTGGAAGCCGCTGCCACGGAAGGACGATTTGAATCGGAAGGATGGAGGGTCCGAAAGGATGGCTCGCGCTTCTGGGCGAACGCCGTCACCGATGCGGTTCGCGATCAATCCGGTGCGATCATCGGATTTGCAAAAGTCACGCGCGACATCACCGAGAAGGTCGAGCTGGAAAACGCGGCGCGAGAAAGCGGCTTGCAATTCCGGATGCTTGTTAAGGGTGTCGCCGATTACGCCATCTACATGTTGGATCGGCAAGGAAATGTAAGCAGCTGGAACACCGGTGCTCAAGCCATCAAGGGATTTGAAGAGGCTGAGGTAGTCGGCCAGCACTTTTCTCGGTTTTACACCGAAGAAGATAAGGCTGCTGGCGCTCCGCAACGTGCGCTTGAAACTGCGCTAAGCAAAGGCAAGTTCGAGGCCGAAGCTCGCCGGGTCCGCAAGGATGGCTCCTTGTTCTGGGCTCATGTCGTCCTTGATCCGATCTATGACGACGCCGGTGAGCATGTGGGATTCGCGAAGATCACCCGCGACATCACCGAACGGAAGCAGGCCGAGGAGGAGCTGAGGCAAACGCAAGAGGCTCTGCTTCAGTCGCAAAAGCTCCAAGCGCTTGGGGAGTTGGCGGGCGGCATCGCTCATGATTTCAACAATCTCATGACCGTAGTGCGGGGGTCGACGGACTTTCTGCTCCAGCAGCCTGACCTACCCGTCGAGAAGCGAACCCGCTATTTGCACGCAGTGCTGGAGACTGCCGAGCGTGCAACCAGCCTCACATCCCAGCTGCTTGCATTCGCCCGTCGGCAGCCGCTGGAGCCCGAGGTGATCGATCTCAGTCTTCGGCTGGACGCGCTGGGAGAAATGCTTCAGCGCACATTGGGCAGCACCTACGATTTACGCCTCGATCTCGCCCCTGCCCTTTGGCAGGTCGAAATTGATCCTACGGGCTTGGAAGCAGCGTTGCTGAATGCCGTCCTGAATGCACGCGACGCCATGCCACAAGGCGGGCAGCTCACGATCGCCACGAAGAACGTAACCCGTGGAGACAACGAGATGGTGGACTTGTCGATCAGTGATACTGGTGAAGGTATTCCGGCGGATAAGATCCAGCGGGTGTTTGAACCGTTCTTTACGACCAAGCCCACAGGCAAGGGAACTGGCCTCGGGCTCTCACAGATTCATGGGTTTGCCAACCAATCCGGGGGCTCTGCGGCCATAGACTCAGAACTTGGGCGTGGCACGACTGTCCATATATTGCTTCCAAAGACCGACAAGATCTCCCAGGTCAGCCGGGCAGAGCAGACGAACATAACGCTGCCTGAAGGCTTAACGGTACTGCTCGTGGAAGATAGCGAGCATGTCCGCTATTTCGCCCGTCATCTTCTAGAAGATCTCGGTTGCAAGGTCATCGAAGCATGCGACGCCGCGCAAGCATTTTCTCTATACGAAAATGAGGAAGTAGACCTGATATTTTCGGACATTGTGATGCCGGGAGACAGTGGCCTTGAACTTGCAGAGCGCATCAGTGCACAAAAACCCGGCATGCCCATATTGCTCGCCAGTGGCTACAGCAGCAAGCAGTTCATTCCTCTAAATGAGCGCAAGTTCCCGATCCTGCGCAAGCCGTACAAGCTTCATGGGTTGGCGGCCGCTTTGAACCAGTTGTTGGCTGGAAGCCCAGGCGTCGCCTGATCCGGTGACCTGCTCATGCATCCTTCGACGACTAGATCAACTGAAGCTCGCGGGCCTTGGAAACCGCTTGAGATGAGTTTCTCGCGTGGAGTTTCGCCATTACGTGTGCACGATGCATTTCAACCGTTCGCACGCTAAGGCCTAAGTTGAAGGCGATGATTTTGCTGAGTTGGCCTTCGACCATGCCGGTGAGCACCTCCTTCTCACGCGCGGTCAGATGCACCGAAGAAGCTTGCTTCCTTCTTAAAAATTCTTCCTGACGCGTGCGGCCGAGTTGTTGGGCTTCTTCCAGCGCCGCCTTCAGCTCGGCGAGGCGATAAGGTTTGCGCAGAAAATTGACTGCACCGAGCCTAAACGCCCGGATAGGATGATCAACCTCTATGCTGCCTGAGATTATGATGGTCGGGAACGGGACCGGCAATTCGGCGATAGCTTCGAGCACGTCGATGCCAGTCACGTCAGGCATTGTGACGTCCAGAAGCAAACAACCGAAAGGTAGGGTCGGTAAAGCAGCAAGGAACCGCTTGCCAGAGTCGAAGGCCTGGCTCTGATATCCGCATTGGACGACCGCCCGATTCAGCGTCCGCTGCATTGCTAAGTCATCGTCAACTATGTACATTTCCATATATCACTCCGATGAGGAGCATGGTAGAACATCGTTAACAAGCCGTGAAAGTCATAGCAGTTGCGATTTGCTCAGCGTTGTCTTACGGCACCGTAACAATTGCATCAGTAGATAGAGCGGTCGTATGGAAACTTCTCGGTGGGACGGCACGACTGTGTCTTCTGCGGGAGCCACTAAGAAGGAAGAGAATATCCCGCGCATCCGCGACATGGCGCTTAGTGCGATCCATCAAGGCGTCCTCATTGCAGATGCAAGTCAGGACGATTTTCCGATAATTTACGCGAATGATGCGTTTGAGAGGCTTACCGGATACCAGCGCAGCGAGATAGTCGGCAAGAACTGCCGCCTCCTCGCCGGTCCAGATACAAGCGGCGAAACGCGAGCAGCCATTCGGCAAGCGCTGGCAGAGGGAAGCCTGTTCTCAGGCCGGATCTTGAATTACCGCAAGGATGGCACCGCCTTCTGGAACGAACTTTCTATAAGCCGCGTCGAGGACGAAGCGCTCGGCAAGTTCTTTATCGGAGTTCAGCTCGACGTGACCGAGCGCATTGAGTTCGAGGAGCGGCTGAAAGAGGCCCAACGCATGGAAGCGGTGGGAAAGCTGTCCGGCGGCATTGCGCATGATTTCAATAATATTTTGGCTCTGATCCTCGGCAACGCTGAGGTTATTGCTGAGGACGCTGAAAAGGGGTCGTCAATTCTGGAAGCAGCAACCGACATCATTGAAGCAGCAAGCGGAGGATCAGAGCTAGTTTCACGAATGTTGCAATACGCGCGCGGCGAATCCGGCATACGCGAACCCGTCGGCATTAATGGCGCAATCTCCGATATGGTGGCTTTGTTAAGTCGGACGCTCGGGGAACATATACATCTCGAGACGGATTTGAGTGCAGCGGTCGGAAATGCAAAGGTTGACCGTGCCCTTTTCACAACCTCTCTACTCAATCTAGCCTTAAATGCGCGAGATGCCATGGCCTCAGGAGGCACAATTCGGATTACGACGCGTCGAAGAACAAACGCTATCCCCTCCGCCGGCACAGCCGCAGTGATAACCATCGCTGACACCGGGGCCGGCATGGACGAGGTGACCCGCTCGCGGGCGTTCGAACCTTTCTATACGACCAAACAGATTGGTCGCGGGAACGGACTCGGCCTGGCTATGGTTTACAACTTCGTCAAACAATCCGGTGGCGATATTTCTATCGAGAGCCTGCTTGGGCACGGCACCACGATCACAATGCTCCTTCCTATCGATGAACCTGCCCTTCGATCGGTCGACCTCTCTGCACCAGCGCTCCGCATTTTGCTGGTCGAGGATGATGCAAAGGTGCGCAAAATTATCTCCAATCACCTGACCCGGGCTGGCTACTCCGTGGATGAAGTTCGTTCAACGAAGGAGGCTCTCGCGCTTCTTGAAAACGGTCTCGATCCTGCCCTGATATTATCCGACATTCGCCTCGGGGAAGGAAGGACTGGCGTCGATCTCGCAATTCATTTACAAAGGCAATCGGCCACTGTTCCGATCATGCTTATGACTGGTTTTGCAGAAGAGCTCGAACAGAATTTGGAAGAGCTTTGCGGCGTCACGGTTCTTCGCAAGCCATTTAAGAAGGCAGAGCTGCTCGCTGAAGTTGACCGGCACATTGTACGCCCTGCTTCCCAAGAGAAGCATCCGGATAGGAAGCGCAAGACCGCGCAGAATTAAACTGCTCAGGACCAGCAGCTGCAGAGCCTTCAATTTGAATTTCAAGAGGCGAGAATTGCCTCAGCAGCGAAAGAGAACGCTAGCGCTTTCCTGCGCCTCATGCTCCAATTGATTTATTGCTTGCTCGATCGTCCCCGTTACAAAGCGCGACGGGCCAGCATAAGCAAGAGCCCACTTATCGAACGCTCGCTTGTCGATCCTGTGACTTGATATCGTCATGAGATCTTCATGGCGACAATCTCGGAATATAGAGTTTGTAACAGCAAGATTCTGGCATGGTTCCTCTTAGAGCTGGCCAAATCGTCGTCTGTTAAACAACAAAGCGCCGGTCACCTAAAGGTAAACATTACGATTTATTGCACCATTTACAATATTCTATACTTCCTGTGTAGGTTTAACCGATCCTATGGCGCTTTTACTGACATATATCCACGTAGTCAGGCCCATGCCAATTTAATTCGCCATTTTCTAACAATGAGAATTGGCCTTCATTCCGCCCTTAAGCACCGAAATCGAGTTCAGCTCCTCTACGGAGAACTGATCAACAAGCATGATACCGGCAAAATTGTTCTTCGCCCAACGGACCACCCCTGCCTTCTCGATACCGGAAGGCATTTTGATCTTAAGCCTAAGCCCTGGAGTGAAATGCCCTCCGTCGGCGATTTTAATCCCTGCCTGGGAAATATTCACGGCTTGGGTGCCAACAGGTTGATGCAGCCCTTCCACAGTGACTGGAACGCGAGCGGGCAGCCTAATGGCGCGGGCGCTTTCGCTTCGAGCTTCCTCCACCAGCTGCCGAAGGAGCCCAAAGCTATCGATCGCTTGGTCAAACTTCAGACCACATTCCCGGCCGTTGATCCATACCACGCATCCCGTCAGAATCAGGGTTTCGGATAGCGAGACCCGCACGGAATCCCCCAGCTTGATTGCCAATCCTGTCTCCAGCTTGATGCCACCGTCCGAAATATTTCGAACTCTTGCGAGTCCTTCGTCGTTAGGCCCTTCCACTCGAGCGACGCGATAGATCGTCCGTACGCGATGCGAAGCTCGACGGTCATCGTCAGTAATCGCGGACACCGCTAGAGCATCGCTCAGATGGCATGCCGTCACGCTCATGATCTTGCCCTTCCAAGTCTGTAGCCGACTTATGACAAGGGCACCTTTTCCTCGGAAGCTCGTAGTTCTACTGGGATCTGTTTCAGAAAGGCATCTGTCCCCGCTCTTTTGCATCTAACGCTCTGAATTAGGTGCCAATCGAGCCTCTCGAACCTAAGACATGGATCGGATGCATCCTTGTGGCCGGACCTTAGGTTGGTACGTTGCAAGAGAAGCGCGGGAGAAGCAGCCCGCGATTGTAATCCTCCACATTTCTGGCGATAGCTGCGCCGAATGGCCGGCACCTGGAGTATCCGGCAGCGCCTGCCTTCAAAAGCCCTTCGCAGTGGCTCAAATCCCTGCCATTAGCCGTGCCACCATGTGTAGTCGCTACGTTAACAACGATGGCGGATGCCGTTTGCGATAGATAATTTTGGGATAGCGACTAAGCCGCGTCCGGGTTCAAAATACATGGCCAGAATTCAGGCCACCCTGCGTCTTGATTATCCCTGGTCCAACCCTTTCGTCGGGGTCTGACCGCAACCGATTATACTTCTGGTTATGTCAGCCCTGCTCGTGATCGGCTCGATAAAAAACGGAAGAGCGATTGGAATACGAGTTCAAGCTTTCAATATTCAACTACCGTGCCTCCGGACGGGTGGACTGAGATAATAACTGGGCTTCCTCGAAAAGTTGCTCGAGCAACCCAAATGCCATTGCTGTCTTTCTGTGGGGAGGAAACAAGCTTGTATCCCCCCTTGATCAAGAGGCACCATGCTTCAATCTCTGTAAGCAAATCTGATACAGAGCCTTTTCCAATTGAGCCGGTGCAAGCTGGGATCATAGGCCCACAGCGATCGAATGCTGAAACAGGAGAGTTTGCATGAAGAGAGGTAGGCAGCAGTGTGCAGACTACTACCGTGGTAAAATGGTTCCACTTGCTCTTGAACATCAAATGCTCCCACGGCTTGTAGCTCGATCTCACCCAACAGCCGCAGGGGCGAGCCAAAAAAAGAACCTAGCGGAGCAACCTGTGGCCAATGCAATCAGCAACGGCCGGGTCACTGGTGCGTCGTCGATTGCTGTCGCGGGGGTTGCGGGCAACAATCGACGACGCTAGATCGGACAGAGCGACCAAACCCCGCCTTTCTTTATCCTGTCTCTCTAGCTAACTCGGCGTAAATCGATCGCTAATTTGGAACACGGTGGTATTACGGTATCACAGCCGCAACAATATCCGAAATAGTGGTGACCTGTGCTCCAAACCGATACTGCTTCAACAGTTCTAACAAATATCTATCGAAAATATGGATATTGGATAAATTGAAGTTTTAGCAGGCAATGCCGTGAACGGCCGCCATGAAAAGCCGACAAATTTATCGCGTTGAACCTGCGCCTACTCTGCCGGGACAAGATCATTGCCTCGCGAGAGCCACCAACCTCAACGCCTCTGGAAGGGATTTTATGCCCAACCGAGCTAGAAGTGCCGCGCGATGCATGTCAACGGTCCTGGGGCTCAGGCTCAGTTCCTTGGCGACTTGCTTGTTAGTGAGGCCATCCAGCAACAGGTCCAAAACCTGATGCTGTCGCGGCGTCAAAGAGGCGACGGCTTCTGCCGCAAGCTTCTTGCTCCTTTCGCTGTCCACGGACAACGGCAGGTTCATGAAGAGTCGCTCCAAAATGTCGAGAAGGTCCTTTTCATGGAACGGCTTTTCTAGGAAATCTGCGGCTCCAAGCCTGATACACTGAACAGCTGTGGGTATGTTCCCGTGCCCCGTAATGATGACAACTGGATGGGTTACGAGGCTGTCCGTCATCCGCTGGAGCACGGAAATACCATCTATTTCGGGCATCCGTATGTCCAACAGGACGCAGCCTGGCAGCAAGCCCTTAACGTCATCAAGAAAGTCTCGGCCGCTGGCATAAGGTCGTGCTGAAAACCCCGCCGAATTCAGAAGGACACCTAGCGAACGACGGATCATCGGGTCATCATCGACCACATAGACGGGCCGATCCTCGTTCATGTGCCACCGCTCTCCCTTATTCTGATCGAATGAGACACGCTTTTACCACTCCGCCGACAATCTAGTAAAACTACTGTCTCGCTTGATCTAGCCCGGCTTATTCATGACAGCGGGGTAGTTCGCCTGGATTGGCGGGCGACGGCACTGGCGGCGTGGACGGGACAAGCGTTTTCGTTGCGCCTTTTTCATCGCGGAGGTTCGAGGGGCTTGCGGGATTGAAGGTAGGGT
>QFCS01000304.1_pt1 | contig 88437 bp, 84 predicted proteins | sample 3576561 | NCBI WGS metagenome assembly QFCS01 | reverse complement strand
CTCGATCAGCAGCATCGAGCCCGCCGGCGTGCACGGCACGAAGGCGGTGTCGAGCTCGCCGGTGCCGAGCTTGCCGACATTGACGAAATGAAAGCCGTCGACGTCCTTGTCGGGCGAGATCGTCTGGATGATGCGGCCGGCATCGATATGGCCGGGCAGCGGCAGCTGCACCAGAATGCCGTGTATGGCCGGATCGGCGTTGAGCTTTTCGATGAGGGCGACGAGGTTGGCCTCGGCGGTGTCGGCGGCCAGCTTGTGCTCGACCGAGTGAAAGCCGCACTCCTTGGCCTTCCTGCCCTTGGAGGCGACGTAGACCTGGCTGGCCGGGTCCTCGCCGACGATCACCACCGCGATCCCCGGCACCACCCCGGTCGCGGCGATCAGCCCCGCCGCCGCCTCCTTGACCTTCGCCACCACCTCTTCCGCGACGGCCTTGCCGTCGATGATCGTCGCCATGATCCGCTCCCCGGGACTCGACTGCCCGGTCGCGCATAGTCATCAAAAATCGGCGGCGCAATCACGCCAAAACGTCGCCGCCTGCCGCAAACCCGTCACGGCGAGTCGGTTCCGCCTCAGAAATAGCGGCGGCGTGACCGCGATTCGGCGAGGTCGCGGATGGCGTCGCGGAATTCGCGCAGGCTGGAGCGGATTTCCTCGATCGGCGATTGCGCCTCCGCGTCAGGAGCGTCCTGCAGGCTTTGTGCCATCGGCCGCTGCGGCGCCTGCGGCGGCATCGGCTGTGGGGGCTGTTGCGCCGGCATCGCATAAGCATATGGGCCGACCGGAGCCGGGCCAGGCTGTCCGTAAGGCTGCGGCATAGGCGCGAACGGTTGCTGCTGCCAGTAGCCGGGCGCGGGCTGCGGGGGATAAGCGACCGGCTGGCCCGGCGCATAACCGTAGGGCTGCATATAGGCCGGAGCCGGCGGCGGCGCATAAGCAGGATACTGCGCATGCGTCGGCATCGGCGCATAACCGGCCGCGGCTGCTGGCGGCTGCGGATAACCGGCCAAGGGCTGCTGCGGGTAGCCGGCAGGCGCGGCCTGCGGATGCGGATAAGCGGCCGGCGCCTGTTGAGGATAGGCCGGCGCGGCATGCGGATGGCCTGAATGCGCCGGCTGTGCCGACGGGTCGAACGGTTGCGGGGTCTGGAACGGGTGATACATCGGATTGTCCTCGGGTTTGGCGGACGGTTCCGCGGATTCGGATCGCGTTTGTGGTACCTGTGATTCTACGGCCGCGACCGGTGAGGGTACGGACTGGTCGGCGCTTGGGCGTGTCTGATCATCTCCGTCGTCTTGGTCGGGACGCTCCGGATCCTGGTCGAACATGGTGACCGCCCGGCGCCGGCCGCCCATGCGCCAGCCGCGCGGCGGACGGCGGCCGCCCATGCGGTCGCGCAGGCTGTCCAGCGTGCCGCGCAGGCCGCCAACGCCAATGCCGGCCAGCAGGCCGAGCACCATGCCGGCCATGGCAATCGTGCTGCGCGACGGCGGATTGGCTTCGAGCGGCGGCTGTGCCTTGGAGATGACGCTGATATTGGCGCTGTTGATGCCCTGCTGCTCGCCGGTTTCGCGGGCGCGCAGCAGGTATGCCTCATAGACGGCGCGTTTGGCGGTCGCATCGCGCTCGAGCTCGCGCAAGGTGACCATCTCGCCGCTGAGATTGCCCTGGCGGACCTTGAGCTGCGCCAGGCGCGACGACAGCTCCTGCTCGAGCTGCACCGCGCGCTTGAGTTCGGTCTGGGTGGACGAGCTTATGCGCCTGAGCTCGGCCTCGATCAGTGCTCGCGAGCCGGCAAGCTGCGATTCCAGGGCCTGCAGCTGCGGGTGGCGCGGGCCGAGCCGCGCCGACAAGCGGTCCGTCTCACCCTTCAGCGCCGAATACTGGGCGCGCAGCTCTTGCATGGACGGCGATGCCAGTTCCTCCGGCAGAGAGCCGGCGAGCACCGCATCGGCGCTGGCGCCGCGGGTGGAAGCCGCGCGGGCGTTGAGCTCCAGCGTACGGGCGCGCGCGGTAGACAATTGGTCGTTGAGCTTGAGGATCTCGTCGTCGGTGATCAACCTGCCCTGTGCGTCGATTAGGTCGTTTTCCGACTTGAACGCCTCGACCTTGCGCTCGGCCGCCTCGACGCTTTTGCGCAGCTCGTCGAGCTTCGAGGTCAACTCGCCGGCGGCACGCCCGGCGGCGTCCGACTGCAACTGGCCATAGGTTTCGAGGAAAACGTCGGTCATGGTGTTGGCGATCAGTGCCGACTTCTCGGCATCGCGCGTGGTGGCGCTGACCTGGATGATGAAGGTCTTGCCGCCGCGTTCCACCGAGATGGAGCGCGCGAGCGACATCGCCGCCAGCGCATAGCGCCGGCTCGGATCGTCCTCGCCATCGCGCGGCCTGACGAGCGATAGAACAGACGAGATGATGCCCTTGAGGCCGAAGCTCGGACCTTGCCCGTTGAACTCCGGGTCGTCGGCGAGGTTCAGCTTGTGCACGACCTTGGACAGCACGGTTCCCGAAGTCAGGATGCGCACCTGATTCTCGACGATCGCCAGCGTCGCCTCGTTGGAAATGCCCGACTGTGTCAGTTCGCGCTCGACCAGGTTGAGGTCTCGGGGATCGGCCAGCAGCTCGGCCGACGCCTCGTACTGCTTCGGCGTGGCGAGCGCGACGAGCACGCCGAGCACCGCGCCGAGGATAGTCATGGCCAGGATCAGCCATTTCGACCGGACGATGCCGGCCAGAACGGTCGCCGGATCGATCAGCGGCTGCCAGAGCCCCCCAAGGCCGGTGGCAGCCGGCGGCTCCGGCGCCACGACCGGCGCCGGTTCCCGCACAGCCGGCCGGTACCATGATGGCTGCGGCGCTTCGGGCTCGGGAACCTCGCGAAGGCTTTCGGCTGGCCACGGCGGCACGGCGCGGCCGGCGACGCCATCGTCCGGATATGCCGACGGCACCGCGGCCGGAGGAACTGGCTGATCTCCGACGCCCCGATCCTCGACACCGCGAGCGGCCGCTCGGGGCTGGTCAGCTTGCGACGGAGGTTCGACCGGCGGCTCCATCCGTCCTTCGGTACGCGATGGCGCCAGCTGTCGCGGCGCCGCGCGCGCTGATTCGCGAATACTCCGCTCGACCTCTTCTTCGCGAGCGCGCGACGCCAGCCTGTCCAGCAGGCTTTCGGCGGGCACCGCAGGCGCGACCGGCCGGACGGGCTCGACGGAAGCGTCGGGTTCCGGCTCCGGCTGCGCCGCTCGCGCGGCTGCGGCCCCGACGCGCCGGGAGCGCGCCAGGCGGTGCCGCGCCACGGCGTCGCGTTCGGCACGAACGTCGGCGAGAGCACGCGACAGCCTCGAATCAGCCCTCGCTTCCTCGCGGAGCGCGTCACCGAGCGACAGCAGCGACCGCTCGCGCCCGTAGGACTCACTATCGTCGGGATCCAGCATTAACGCGCGCTTTTCCAGTCGGTCGGGGGTGTCGATCCGTTAAGGCACCCTAAAGCGACATGGGAAACAAAACGTTAATTGTTTACTACCGGGAAGCCATCTCCACCTGCGCGTGTTCACACTCGCTTGAAGTCCGAACGGCCGATTAATCTTTCAGCCCTAGCCTCGCCGGGATGGCCGGCTCCTTCGACACCCCGCAAACGCGCCCGCTGCGACGCGTCGCCGCGCTCCTGATGGAGCGCCGGCACCTGTTGCGCGACTATGCGGCGGCGATCAGCGGCTCCGGCGGGCGGCTGGTGTTTTCGCTCGCCTATTTCGTGTTCCTGGCCAATACGCTGACACTTGCCGACTTCGGCGTGTTCGCCACGGTGTCGGCCGCCGGCATCATGCTGTCGCGCATCCTCGGCTTCGGTTTCGTCTCGACGATATACCGGATCGCGACGGTCAAGCCGCTCCTGATCGGCACCTTTACGGGCGGCTTCGTCCTGCTCGCTTTGCTGTCGTTGCCGGTGCTGGCGCTGGCCGCCGCCGGAACCTATGCGCTGTTTTTCACCGGCATGCTGCCGGTTCACGTCTATGCCGCCATCATCTGCACCGAGGCGCTGCTTTGGCGGCCGCTGGAACTGGCGATCATCGTCAACAACGGGCTCGGCGCCTTCGGCCGCGGCTCGCTGCTGACCATCCTGGCCGTTGCCATACGCGCCGGCGCCGCGGTGGCGTTCATGCTGTTCGCGGACGCGTCGCTGGCGACCTGGTCCCTCTATTATCTGTGCGCCACCGCGCTGGTCACGCTGATCGCTTACGTCTTTTTCTACCCGCGTCAGCGCTTGCGCTTCCGGCCGAAACTCTACTGGCGGCGGCTCGCCGACTCGCTTTCGGTGGCGGGCGCCGAGGTGCTTTTCTATCTGCAGATGGAGTTCGACAAGTTTATCGTGCTGGCGATGGGCGGGGCCCATCTGGCCGGCATCTACGCCGTAATCATGCGGCTGGTCGAGCTGACCGCGATCCCGATCCGCACCTTCACCATGATGCTGGTGCAGAAGATGATGCGGACCCCAGCCATGCTGTCCAGCCTCAAGGTGCGCGCCGGCATCGAGTTCGGTGTCTTTGCCGTGTCGACCGCCGCGCTCGGCTGCCTGGCGCTGCTCCTCTACGTTTTCCCCAACGCGTTCGGCCGCAACGTCGCGCAGGCGGCCGGCCTGATCGCCCTGGCTTTCGCGGTGCCGGGCACGCGCAACCTGGTCGAGTATCAGGCGGAGCTGTTGTTCGCGCGCGGCCAGACGTTCCTGCGGGCAATCAACCTGGCGCTGCTGGCCGGCGCAAAGGCGGTTCTGCTGGCGACGCTCCTGTCGGCGTCCTTCGGCGAGGCCGAATTCATATGGATGCTGAACGGGGTGTTCGCGGCGCTTTACCTGGTCTCGGCGGCGTTGACCTATTCGGCACTGCGCCTGCCGGCCAAGCGCGCCTGAACTCAGGCCGGCAATACCAGCCGGCGGATGCGCGCCACGTCGGTGCCGATGAAGGACTGCATGCCGACCGCGACCTGCCCCGGCGCCAGCGCGGCGACGAAGGCGCGGAATGCGTCGTCCGACATCGGCTTGCCGTACCACAGCACGTTGCAGAACTCCGCGCCGTCGTGAAAATGTCCCTTCCCGCCGATAACCTCGTCGACGTAGCGGCCGTAGATCAGGCATTCGGAGAATTTGCGCTGCCCGCCGATCGCCGCCACCCAGTGGCGATGCTGGACCGCCTCGACGTGCTGGCACATGGCGATCACGGTGGCACGGTCCCAGGCGATCAGAGTCGTGATGTAGTCGTGGCCCACGCCGTCCAGCGATTTCAGGCCGAGCGTCCTTGCCGCGTTGCGCGCCCACTCCCGCTGCTTCACATGGCCGTCGAGCCCTTCAGTGAACAGGGCATGGTCGCGACGGAACAGCCTCGTCCTGCCGTCGCGACGGAACGACGACAGGTCGAACGGACGCAGGAAGGCGACGTCGGAATCGCAGAACACCAGCACCTCTTCCGGCGCATGCGCGGCGATGGCGATGCGGCGCAGCTGCTGGACATGCCAACCGCGTAGCGGCTTCGTGCGCAGGCTGAGCCAGATGCGGCGGCGGAAGGCGCTCAGCGGGTCGTCGAACGGGCGCAGCCAGCGCGGCAGCAGATCGCGCTCGTCGACGACGGTGCGGTACGGCGTCTCCAGCTGCCGGAACAGCGGCACGTCGCGGCCCTCGACGAGGATGTAGTGATGGCTCATGCCGGTGACGTGCAGGTCGACCGTCTCGCACAGCAGCCGGCAGCGCTCGAAGTCGGGCGTGTAGCTCGCCGTTACCAGCGCCGCGCGCGCGGTCTTGCCACGAGGCGGGGACTCCGCAACGTGGCGATCCTCCGGTGACACGTGCGCGTTCATTGGTAGATCGTCCGGCGCGTCAGCTTCTCGCGCAGCACGCGCGCCAGGAACACCGGATTGCCGACGATGTAGCGACGCCACAGCCGCACCGGCTCCTGGACAAGGCGGAACACCCACTCCAGGCGCAGCTGCCGCACCAGAAGCGGTGCGCGCGGCACCGCGCCGCTCATGAAATCGAACAGCGCACCGACCGCGATCGGAATGGTGCAATGCGCCGGGGTGATGTGCTGGGCGATCCACAGCTCCTGGCGCGGCACGCCCATGGCGACCAGCAGGATGTCCGGCCGCAGTTCGCGGATGCGTTCCAGGATCTCCGGCTCTTCCTCCTTGGTGAAAAACCCGTCGTCGATGAGGACGAAACGATGGCGCGGCGCATGCAGGGAGAGGTTGCGCACCGCCCGTTCGACATTGTCGGCCTTCGCGCCGATCATGCCGATGGTCATGGAGCGCTTGGTCTCGCGCAGGAAACCCGGCACGAAGTCGGTGCCGTTGAGATTTGCTGGAAATGGCGCGCCGTGCAGGATTTTTGCCGCAATGTCGACGCCGATGCCGTCTGGCAGGATCAGGAAGTCCAGCAGGGCATCGGCGAACTCGCTGTCGGCGGCGGCCAGGTTGGCGTTGTGGGCATTCAGGAAGCTCACCTTGGTGAAGCGGCGCTCGTCGATCAGGCGGTTGAGCAGCGCGGCCGCCTCGTTCCAGCCCATGGCGGCGACCGGCACGCCCAGGATCGGCTTCCAGTCGTTCACGCCCAGCGGATCGATCGCCGCATGAACGTTCATGCCAGCGCCTCCCGCCTTTCAGCATCGAGCGTCCGCAGGCCGCGCGCGACGGCACTGTCGAGCGCCGCCCGCTGGGCTTCGTAGAAGCCGCGCCCGTCGGCGCGGGGAAGCCGCTCGGAAGCCATGCGGCGGAGCGCCTCGGCGAACGATCGCGGATCGTCGGCGACGACGCAGTTTTCCGGCTTGTGGGCGATGCCACGCAGCGCGCTGGAAGTGGCCACGGAGGGCAGGCCGAGTTCGAAGGTCTCGATCGTCTTCAACTGCACGCCGGTGCCGCCACGGCTGATCAGCGGCACCACCGCCGCGCCGTTGACGAAGGCATGGGCGTCCGGCACGCGTCCAACGAATCGCACGCCAGGGTGGGCGGACTGAACGCCGGCCGGGACCGAGCCGGCAATGCGCACGCTGAAGTCTTGCGGCAGATGCGGCACCACCTCGTCGAGAAACCACGACAGGCCGACCCGGTTCGGCTGCCAGGTCCAGGTGCCGATCAGCGCGGCGTCGTACTCGATCGCAGGAGCCATCGGAGCCGTCGGCGGCTGGCGGCGGGTCACCAGCGGCAGCGCCACCGAACGGTTGTCGGACGCTACGCCAAGCGCCACGCGGTCGTCCTCGGCAAGGGTAAAGACAAAGCGCGCCTTGCCGCACAGCCGGCTTTCCAGCCGCTCGAGCAGGCCGGCCTCGCGGCGATAGAGGAAGCGCTGAAAGGCATCGTCTGCGCTCTGGGCGTTCTCCCGCGCCGAGCGGGATTCGACGTTGTGGGCGACGAACAGCGACGGCTTGTCCGCAAAGCAGTGCTCGAAGGCGCCGGCCAGTTGAACCGAGTTGAGGACGTAGGCGTCGATCGGCCCGGCCCGGCCTATCGCCGCCTGAACGGCATCGGCGCTGACCAGCCGCAGTTTCGCCGAAGCGAAGGTCAGGCCGTTACGCACGGCCTCTGCCAGCCAGCGAACCTTCTGGAACGCGGAGGCTGCGTCTGTGCGCACGTCGGTCTCGCCAAGCACGATGGTCTGCTGGGGGTCGCTCGGCGACCGGCCGGGCCAGATGAAGCCGAGCACGGTCACGCGCGCGCCGCAGCGGCGCAGCGCGTCGATGATCGCCTCGTTGGCGATTTCGTATCCCGAGGCCAGCGATCCGTCGGGCACGATCGAGGTGACGAACAAAAGATGCATTCAATCCTTCCAGATCGATGCGATACCAGATGGCCCTGAAGGGTTGATAAAACACGCACATAGTCATTTAAGTGCAGCCGATTGCAGTCCGCACAAGCCAAGGTGTTTAACGAATCCTTATCGACAGCGGGTGCAATGTCGGCGCGACTTCAACAGGACCGGCGGCGCAGCCTTGCAGGACAGACCGACCATCACGATCGCGGCGACCTCGCCGCGCCTCGAGCCGCACGCGGTCGAGATCGCCGTGACCGTGCCGACGTTCCGCCGTCCGCAGCAGCTGCTGGCGACGCTGGAGTCGCTTGCCGCGCAGCGCACCAGCCGCCGCTTCGCCATCGTCGTCATCGAGAACGATGCCGAAGGCCGCGCCGGTGCGAGCGCGGCCGCACCGCGTTTCCTCTCGGGCAGGCTGCCCGGCCTCGTGATCGTGGCGCACGACCGCGGCAATTGCTGCGCGTACAATGCCGGCTGGCAGACCGCGCTCGAGCGGTTCGCCAACCTGAGGGCCATCGCCGTCATCGACGACGACGAGCTTGCCGATCCCGATTGGCTGGAAAAGCTGTGCGGGACGGCGGTCGATCACAATGCCGACATCGTCGGCGGCCCGCAGGTGCCGGTCTTCGCGGATACCTCGCATGAACGCTGGGCGGACCACCCGGTGTTCGCGCCGCCCTACCGCACGACCGGTATCGTGCCGGCGCTTTTTTCTTCGGGCAACCTGCTGGTCACCCGCCCGGTGCTCGACGCCATGGAACGGCCGTTCCTGGACCTGAAGTTCAACTTCATGGGCGGCGGCGATTCCGATTTCCTCAGCCGCTCCTCCCAGCGCGGTTTCAGGCTGGCCTGGTGCGCGGAAGCGATCGTGCGCGAGACGGTGCCCGCCCGCCGCATCGAGCAGGACTGGATCAGGGCGCGCAGCCTGCGTAACGGCGTGATCTCGACGCTGGTGGAAAAAAAGCGGCGCGCCGGCACGCCCTTCGCCAACGCGAAAGTGTTCCTGAAGAGCCTTGCGCTGCTGGCGGCCTCGCCGCTGCGCGGCGGCGTCCGCTGGCTGCGCACCGGCTCGCCGTCGGTCGGACTCTACCCGGTCTATGTCGCGGCCGGGCGGGTGATGGCCGAGTTCGGATATGCCAATGAGCAGTACCGCCAGCCCGAGAAGAACTGAGGCGCCGGCGCTTCCGGCCTGGCTCACCTCGGCCAATCTGCCGACCGTCATCGCCACGGCTATCCTGGCGGTGCTGCTGATCTCGTTCCAGCCGTTCAACCCGGCGGGCAGCGGCGAAGCCGGCGGCAACATCGTCAACCAGCTCGGCTTCGGCTCGCTCGGCGCGGCCGCTGCCCTGTCGCTCGCCGTCTTTGCGACGCCGCGGGTGGTCGCCGCGCTGTTCAGCCCGTCGATGCTGGTGCTGTTCTGCTTCGCGTTTTTTTCCGTCGCCAACGCCACCGACCCGTCCTCGGCGGCGCGCGCCATGGGTTTTACCCTGATCGGCATTCTCGGCATGGCGACGGTGCTTGCCATCCCGCGCGACGCCGACGCCTTCTCGACCGTGCTGGCGGCGGCCGGCCTCGTCACGGTCGGCCTCTGCTATATCGGGCTGGTGCTGTTTCCCAACGAGGCCAAACATACCGCCGCCTCGCTGGAGCCGCAGCATGCCGGCTTGTGGCGCGGCGTGTTCACGCACAAGAACGTCGCCGGCCCCGTCATGGCGTGCCTGGCCTTCTGCGGCCTCTACCTGGTGCGGCGCGGCCGCTGGTGGAGCGGCGCGGCGCTCTTCGTCCTGTCCATGATCTTCATGCTCAACACCGGCTCCAAGACCACGGCGGCGCTGGTGCCCGTCGCCATGGTGGTGGTCGCCGTTCCCGGCGTGTTCGGCGTGCGGCCGGTCGCCGCCGCCCTGTTCTGGATCGGCATGGTCGGCATGGCGTTCGGCACGCTCGGCATCGTCTTCATCGACCCGCTGCACCAGTTCGTGTCGTGGAACTTTCCCGACTTCAACTACACCGGCCGGACGACGCTGTGGGCGTTCACCGGCGAGATGATCATGAAGCGGCCGTGGACCGGCTACGGTTTCGACAGCTTCTGGGGCACGCCGTTCATGTTGACGATCGACAAGCCGTTCGACGCCGAATGGGACATCCGCGGCATCGTGCACGCCCACAACGGCTATCTCGACATCGCCCTGCCCATGGGGCTGCCGGCGCTCGCGGTGGCGAGCTGGGCGTTCCTGGTGGCGCCGGTGGTCGACTATCTGCGTGTGCCAAGGCTGCGCGAGAACGTGCTGCTCGGCGACCTGTTCATGATGATCCTGCTGTTCACGGCGCTGAACGCCTTCCTCGAGGCTTTCTTCTTCCGCCGCGCCGACCCGGTCTGGCTGTTCTTCATGTTCGCCATCATGGGCCTGCGGATCGCCGCGCGTTTTCCCGCCGCCGCGGCGCGGCCGAAGCCGGCCGCGCAAGCCGCCGGCCGGCAGCCCCTCCGGCCGCTTGGCGCAAGGCCCAATCCCCGCTAGACGGGAGGCAGGTTCAATCGCGCCCCCGCTGGTGGCGTATCGGCGGGAGGATTCATGACGATCGAGGCGGTGCTGGTCGGCTGCGGCAACATGGGCTACGCTATGCTGGCCGGCTGGGTGAAATCGGGGCGGTTGGCCGCAAATGAGGTGGTTGTCGTTGAGCCCAACCCCGATCTGCGGGCGCGCGCGGAGAAGCTCGGCATCGCCGCGGTGGCCGACGCAGCCGGCCTTGCCGCCGATATCGCGCCGCGGCTCGTCATCCTCGCCGTCAAGCCGCAGGTGATCCGCGACGTGACGGCGGAGTATCGCCGTTTCGCGGGCGGCAGGACGGTGTTCGTCTCGGTCGCCGCCGGAACGCCGGTAGCCACCTTCGAGGCCATCCTCGGCGCCGTGCCGGTGGTGCGCTGCATGCCGAACACGCCGGCGGCGATCGGCAAGGGCATGATGGTGGTTTTCGCCAATGCACGGGTGCCACGGGACGACCGGGCGTTCATCGAGGACCTGCTCGCCACGAGCGGTGCGGTTGCCGGGATCGACGACGAGGGCCTGATGGACGCGGTGACCGCCGTGTCCGGCTCGGGACCGGCCTATGTGTTCCATTTCGTCGAGTGCCTGACGGCGGCGGGCGAAGCCGCCGGGCTGCCGGCTGATGTCGCAAAAAAGCTCGCCATGCAGACGGTGTTCGGCGCGGCCTGCCTGGCTGCCGAGAGCAGCGAGGCGCCGGCGGAACTGCGCCGGCAGGTGACCAGCCCGAACGGCACCACGGCCGCGGCGCTGTCGGTGCTGATGGGCGGGGACCGGCTGAAGAGGCTCGTCGGAGAAGCCGTCGAAGCAGCACGGGCGAGGTCGGTCGAGCTCGGCAAGTAGTTTCGCCGCCGGCGCAAGCGAGGTAAAGGCGCCAGGCCCAATCCCCCGTTTCACGACGCGCGCCAAGCAGGCAGCATATGCCAATCTGAGCAAGAGTGCGGTCTGGCCCGATTTTCCGGCAAGCTTGGCGGCCGGCAAGTGCTGCGCAACACTCAGGCGAATTCGCACAGAACGGCGCGCGGCAGGGCGATGAGGTCCGCTTCAAAAAGGGCCGATCGTGCGACGACCGGACCTAGTCGCCCGGTTTCACACCAAGCGTCTTCAAGACATCCTTCCGGAGAGTGATCTGACCCTTCGCGGTGATTGTTGCTATGGCCATGGCGTCGCCCACTGGTGGGCCACGCCAAAAGTAAGGCAATCATGCCTTACTTTCCACCGGGCTCACGCCGCGAAGGCGCTGGCGCCCTGGTCGGCGCGCCCGACCATCTGCCGGAAGCCGGCGAACAGTTCGCGGCCGAAACCGTGCTCGTTGTCGGACAGGTCGGCGTCGGGAATCGCGCGCGCCTCGAATTCCGGCGCCGGCACCAGCACTTCCAGCGTGCCGGCATCGGCGTCGAGGCGGACCAGGTCGCCGTCGCGGATCTTTCCGATCGCGCCGCCGTCCAGCGCCTCGGGCGTCACGTGGATCGCCGCCGGCACCTTGCCGGACGCGCCGGACATGCGTCCGTCGGTGACCAGCGCGACATGCCGGCCGCGGTCCTGCAGCACGCCGAGCACGGTGGTCAGCTTGTGCAGTTCCGGCATGCCGTTCGCCTTCGGCCCCTGGAAGCGCACCACGGCGATGAAGTCGCGGTCGAGGCTGCCGGCCTTGAACGCGTCGTTCAGCGCCTGCTGGCTGTCGAACACCAGCGCCGGCGCCTCGACGAGGCGTCGCTCCGGCTTCACCGCCGAGGTCTTGATGACGGCATGGCCGAGATTGCCCGCCAGCACCTTGAGGCCGCCGGTCGGCTGGAACGCCTTGGCAAGTGGCGCCAGCACCTTTTCGTCCCCGCTCTGCTGCGGCGCCGGCTGGCGAACCACGGCACCGTCGTCGCCGAGTTTCGCCTCGACGGTATAGGCGCGCAGACCTTCGCCCCACACGGTCTGCACGTCGTCGTGCAGAAAGCCGGCATCGAGCAGTTCCCGGATCAGGAAACCCATGCCGCCGGCGGCGTTGAAGTGGTTCACGTCGGCCAGCCCGTTGGGATAGACGCGGGCAAGCAGCGGCACGGCGTCGGACAGGTCGGAGATGTCCTGCCAGGTCAGCTTGATGCCGGCCGCCGCCGCCATGGCGATCAGGTGGATGGTGTGGTTGGTCGAGCCGCCGGTGGCGTGCAGGCCGACCACGCCGTTGACGATCGAGCGTTCGTCGATCATCCGGCCGACCGGCGTGTAGGCATTGCCCAGCGCCGTGATCGCCAGCGCCCGCCTGGCCGCCTCGCGGGTCAGCGCCTCGCGCAGCGGCGTGCCCGGATTGATGAAGGAGGCGCCGGGCGTGTGCAGGCCCATGATTTCCATCAGCATCTGGTTGGAGTTGGCGGTGCCGTAGAAGGTGCAGGTGCCCGGCCCGTGATAGGATTTGGATTCGGCCTCAAGCAGCTCGGCGCGGCCGACCTTGCCCTCGGCATAGAGCTGGCGCACCTTCGCCTTCTGGTCGTTGGGAATGCCGGAGGTCATCGGCCCGGCCGGGATGAACACCGCCGGCAGGTGGCCGAAGCTCAGCGCGGCGATCACCAGTCCGGGCACGATCTTGTCGCAGACGCCCAGATAGACGGCGGCGTCGAACATGTTGTGCGACAGCCCGACCGCTGCGGCCATGGCGATCACGTCGCGCGAGAACAGCGACAGCTCCATGCCCGGCTGTCCCTGGGTGACGCCGTCGCACATGGCAGGGACGCCGCCGGCGACCTGGGCGATGCCGCCGGCTTCCGTCGCCGCCTGCTTGATCAAGGCGGGATAGGTCTCGAACGGCTGATGCGCAGACAGCATGTCGTTGTAGGAGGTGATGATGCCGAGGTTCGGCACCGTGTCTCCGCCCAGCGCCACCTTCTCGCTCGGGCTGCACACGGCAAAGCCGTGCGCGAGGTTGCCGCAGGACAGCACCGCGCGGTTGGCCGACCGGCTCGCTGCCCGGCCGATGCGGTCGAGATAGGCTTCACGGCTTGCCAGCGAGCGGTGGCGGATGCGCTCGGTGATGGCTTGGATGTCTTTCCTGGCGGTCATGGCGATCGTCCTCGTTGGCTTTCCGGCCGTTCGTGGGAGGCGAGCCGACCGAAACGAAATGCATGTCTCCCGAAAGTGTCTGCGATTTCGGGTTCGAGACATGCGGAATTCAAAAAACCGAAGCATGTCGCTTGACGCGGCATGCTTCAGCTCAGGGTGCCCAGAAAATCTCCACCGGCGTGCGCGCGGCATCGATCACCCTGCGGATCGGCAGCGTCGCGCCCGGCGCCAGCGCCTTCTCCAGGGTGGCAGCCTTGTCGGCGCCTTCGATGTGCAGCGCGATGAAGCCGGCATCGGCGATCGCTGGCAAAGTGAGCGTCAGTCTTTCCTCGCCGGCGCTCGGTGCGTGCGCGGCAGACACCAGCCGCTTCGCATCCGGATCGAGCAGCGCCTCCAGCTCCGCCGCGTCCGGAAAGTAGGAAGCGGTATGGCCGTCGCCACCCATTCCCAGCACCACCACATCGAGCGGCGGCAGGTGCTTCGCCAGTCGGCCCGCCGCGTCGTTGGCCGCCAGGGTCACGTCGGCGAACGGTGCGTAGAGCGGCACGAAATGCGCTTCGGCGGCGCGACCCTTGAGCAGCCTGGCCTTGACCAGCCCGGCATTCGACCTGTCGGAGGTGTCGGGAACGAAACGTTCGTCGACAAGCGTGATCACCACCGCGCTCCAGTCGATTTCCTCGCGGGCAAGGCTCTCGAAAAACAAGGCCGGCGTGTTGCCGCCCGACACTGCCAGGGTAGCCTTGCCGCGGTTCTCCACGGCACGGCCAAGCTGGCCGGCCACAGTGGCGGCCAGCGCTTCCGCCAGAATCTCGCGGCCTCCGAAGGCGTGCCGGGTCCAGTTGCGGCGCGCCATCGCCTCAGCTTTCGTGCCAGGTGCGCCCGTCGCGCTCGATCAGCGCGATCGAAGCGGACGGACCCCAGGTGCCGGCTGTATAACCCTGCACCTCCTGGTTGCTGTCCGCCCAGGCATTGAAGATCGGGTCGATCCACTTCCACGCCGCCTCGACCTCGTCGCGGCGCATGAACAGCGTCTGGTTACCGCGGATCACGTCCATGATCAGCCGCTCGTAGGCGTCCGGATTGCGGTCGTGGAACGTGTCGGCAAAACTCATGTCGAGCGCGATCTGGCGCAGCCGCATGCCGCCCGGACCCGGATCCTTGATCATGATCCACTGCTTGACGCCCTCGTCAGGCTGCAGGCGGATGACCAGCTGGTTGGCCTGGATGCGGCCGGCATTGTTGCCGAAGATCGAGTGCGGGATGGCCTTGAACTCGATGACGATCTCGGAGACGCGCGAGGCAAGGCGCTTGCCGGTGCGCAGGTAGAACGGCACGCCGGCCCAGCGCCAGTTGGCGATCTCCGCCTTGATGGCAACGAAGGTCTCGGTGGTGCTGTCGGGATTGCCGAGTTCGTCCAGATAACCCTTGACGGCGCCGCCGGACGAGGCGCCGGCGCGATACTGGCCGCGCACCGTCGACTTCGGCGCCTCGGCGCCGTTGATGCGCTTCAGCGAATGCAGCACCTTCAGCTTCTCGTCGCGCACCGCATTGGCGTCCATCGACGACGGCGCCTCCATCGCCACCAGGCAGAGCAGCTGCAGTATGTGGTTCTGCACCATGTCGCGCAGCGCGCCGGCCTTGTCGTAATAGGTGACGCGGTCCTCCAGGCCGACGGTCTCGCCCACGGTGATCTGCACATGGTCGATATGCGCCGAGTTCCACAGCGGCTCGTACAGCATGTTGGCGAAACGCAGCGCCATCAGGTTCTGCACCGTCTCCTTGCCGAGATAGTGGTCGATGCGGAAAATCTGGTGCTCGCCGAAATCCGCGCCGATCTGGTCATTGAGCGCCCGCGCCGAAGCGAGGTCGCGGCCGATCGGCTTCTCGACGACGATACGCGAGTTCGGGGTGATCAGCTCGGCTTCCTTCAGCCGGTGCGAGATCTCGCCGAACAGGCTCGGCGCCACCGCGAGGTAGAAGGCGCGGATCGCCTCGCTGTTGCCGAGCGCCTTCTTCAGCTTGGTGAAACCGTCGCCGGTAACCGCGTCGACCGCCACGTAGGACAGCCGGCCGAGGAACGTCGTCAGCTCGGCCTCGTCGATATCCGCTTCCTTGACGTGCTCGAGAATCGCTTTCTTGGCGAACTCGCGGAAGTCGGCATCCGTCAGTTTTGCGCGGGAAGCACCGATGATTCGGGTCGGCTCGGAGAACTGGCTCTGCCGGTAATAGAGCGCCGGCAGCAGTTTGCGCTCGGACAGATCCCCGGTGCCGCCGAAGATGACGAAGTCGAACGGGTCGACGGGAATGAGCTGGCTGGTCATCGTGGTTCCGTGCGTTGGCGGCGACACTCTCGGGCCGCGGGTAACTTAATCTAATCGATTTAATTCCGCCAGCGTCACGGTGTCACAGGGCGGCTTGCGATGGCTGGCTCATGCAAGGACGACCGCACGCGCAGGGTTGCAGCACAGCCGCGCAGTCAGCGCAAGGGGCAAGTCCGCAGCGTCGCCATCACGCCCGCAGGAGCATGACGGCTGCCGTCCGGACAGTGGGAAATAGGTTACGTCAGGCCGGTCGGACGGCCTGACGCGATGCAAGCGGCTAAGCGCCTACGCCGCTTGCAGTTTCTGCTGCTGACGCGACGGGAAGGGCGGGAATGCCAGCGCCACGGCGACAGCCGCCAGCCCCACGCCGAAGGAGCCGATGAACAGCCAGTCGTAGACGTCGAAGGTGTCGAACACCCAGCCGCCGGCGAGCGGTCCGAAGGCCATGCCGATGCTGGAGGCCATGGTCGCGGCGCCGAACACCGTTCCCATCACGCGCTGGCCGAAATATTCGCGCGCCAGCACCGCGTAGAGCGGCATCACGCCGCCATAGGCCGTGCCGAAAATGATCGCCAGCACATAGAATTCGGCCAACTCGCTGACGAACAGGTATGCGCCCATCACCAGCGCCTGCACCATCAGGCCGGCGACCAGCACCAGCTTGACGCCGAGCCGGTCGGCGAGCACGCCGAGCAGCAGGCGTCCGCCCAGCCCTGCCAGCCCCTCGACGCTGTAGATGGAAACGGCGGCCATCGCCGACACGCCGCAGGTGATGGCATAGCTCACCATGTGGAAGATCGGCCCGGAATGCGCGGCGCAGCACAGGAAGAAGGTGCCGGCGAGGATGGCGAACTGCGGCGTGCGAAAAGCCTGGGCCGCCGTCATGCCGGCTGCCGCCGCTTCGACCGGTGCCGGCCCTTCCTGCGGGCCGGCCGCTGCCTCGTTCGGAGCCCGCCGCACCAGCAGCGACGCCGGTATCAGCAGCACCCAGGCGCCGACGCCGATCGTCAGCATCGCCGTACGCCAGTCGGTGGCGGTGAGCAGCCAGGCGGCGAAGGGCGAGATCGTCATCGGCGCCACGCCCATGCCGGCCGAGACCAGCGACACGGCGAGGCCGCGGTTGGTGTCGAACCATGACGTGGCGGCGGCGATCATCGGCGCGAAGAAGGCGCCGGCGGCGAGGCCGACCAGGATGCCGTAGACGAGCTGGAACATCGGCAGCGAGGTGGCGCGGCTGGCCAGCACCAGCGCCAGGCCGAGCAGCACCGAGCCGGCGAGCACGACGGGCCGCGCGCCGAACCGGTCGCTGAGCGTGCCCCAGCCGAAGCCGGCCAGCCCCATCACCAGAAAATTCAACGTCATAGCGCTTGAAATACCGGCGCGCGTCCAACCGGTTTCCGCCGCCATCGCCGGCAGGAAGATGGCGAGCGAAAACATCGCCCCGATGCCGACGCAGGTCATCAGCGCGCCGGCGGCAATGATCACCCAACGATAGGACGTTTGCATTGCGAATGCCTCCCGGGCGGAGCCGCGCGTCCAAACCATAACGCAGGGGCCACGCCATGTCGTCTCCCGCGATGGGAGACGTCCGTGGCTAGGACGACGCAGGCAGACAAAAGACGACGTTTCTCTCGAACTTTTTTCGACGCTCATCAGCGACCGCCGCGCCGTGCTTCCGCATCGCCCCGGCTTGCCGCATAGTGTGGGCGATAAGCGGCGCGGAGGAGGCCGGCATGTCCGTTCATTTGTCCCGGACGATCGCGGAGGGGCGCGCTTTCATGCAGTGGATCGCCGGCCGCGCGGTCGATTCGCTGTCCGGCGCCCGCATCGATGTGACCTGCCCCTCGGATGGTGCGGTTTTCGCTTCGATCCCTGCCTCTGGCGCCGCCGATATCGATCTCGCCGTGCGCACCGCTCGAAAGGCCTTCGACGGGGCGTGGGGTCGCATGCCGGCGGTCGAGCGCGGCAGGCGGCTGACGAAGCTGTTCCATCTCGTCGAGACGCACGGCACCGAACTGGCCGCACTTGAATCGCGCGACACCGGCAAGCCGGTGCGACAAGGCAGAGCGGACGTTACCGCCACGATGCGCTATTACGAATTCTACGGGGGCGCTGCCGACAAGCTGCACGGCCAAACCATACCGTTCCTGGAAGGCTATACGGCGCTGACGCTGCGCGAGCCGCATGGCGTGGTGGCCGGCATCATTCCCTGGAACTATCCGCTGCAGATTCTTGCGCGTGTCGCCGGCGCGGCGCTCGCCATGGGCAACACGCTGGTGGTGAAGCCGGCCGAGGACGCTTCCCTGACGACCCTGAGGATGGCGGAGCTGGCGCTGGAGGCGGGCGTGCCGGAGGGCGTGTTCAACGTCGTCACGGGTTATGGCCGTGAGGCAGGTGCTGCGCTCGCCGGCCATGCCGATGTCGACTACGTCACCTTCACCGGCTCGCCGCTGACCGGCGCGGCGATCCAGAAGGCTGCGGCCGACAACAATCGCGGCGTCACCATGGAACTCGGCGGCAAGTCGCCGCAGATCGTCTTCGCCGACGCCGACATCGAAGCCGCCGTACCCGTGCTGGTCAGCGCCGTCATCCAGAACGGCGGCCAGACCTGCTCGGCCGGCAGCCGTGTGCTGGTGGAGCGCCCGGCCTTCGAGCAGGTGGCCGAAGCCCTCGCTGCGCGGTTCGCGATGCTGATTGCCGGACCGCACGATGCCGATCTCGACCTCGGCGCGCTGATCAACCCTCGCCAGCATGAAAGGGTGGCGGCGATGGTCGCCAAGGCTGAAGCGGCCGGTACGCCGGTACTGGCGCGCGGCTCGATCGCGCCGGACGCCCCGCAGGGCGGATTCTACTTCGCGCCGGTCCTGTTCGGCGCGACCGACCCGCGCGCCGAGATCGCACGGGAGGAAGTGTTCGGCCCGGTGCTGACGCTGTTTGCCTTCGACGACGAGGACGATGCGGTCCGGCTCGCCAACGGCACCGACTACGGCCTCGTCGCCGGCGTCTGGACGCGCGACGGTGCGCGCCAGCACCGGATGGCCAAGCGGGTGCGCGCCGGCCAGGTGTTCGTCAACGGTTACGGCGCCGGTGGCGGCATCGAGCTGCCGTTTGGCGGTTTTCGAAAATCCGGACACGGCCGCGAGAAGGGTTTTGAAGCGCTCTACGACATGTCGGCCACCAAGACGGTGGTGTTCAATCACGGTTGATCGGATGCCGGTGGGCAATGGTCGCGACGAATCTGAGACGAGGCGCGTGCAGGGAAAGGCTGAAATGAGACTGAAGGACAAAGTCGCGATCATCACGGGCGCCGCCTCGGGCTTCGGCGAAGGCATGGCCCGCCGCTTCGCGGCGGAAGGCGCAAAAATCGTCGTCGCCGACCTGAATGCCAGGGGCGCCGAACGCGTGGCCTCCGAGATCGGCCAAGATGCCATCGCCGTGACCACCGACGTGTCTCAGCGCTCGGAGGTCGAAGAAATGGTCTATGCGGCCAAGAGCGCCTTCGGCCGCGTCGATATCATGGTGAACAACGCCGGCTACACTCACCGCAACGGCGATCTGCTCCAAGTCGACGAGGCGACATTCGACCTCATCGGCGCAATCAACATGAAGGCGATCTATCACTCGACGCTCGCCGTGGTGCCGATCATGGAGCGCCAGGGCGGCGGCGTCATCCTCAACACCGCATCTACCGCCGGCCTGCGTCCGCGACCGGGCCTGACCTGGTACAATGCCTCGAAAGGCTGGGCGATCACCGCCACCAAATCCATGGCCGTCGAACTGGCGCCGAAGAAGATCCGCGTCAACTGCCTCTGCCCGGTGGCGGGCGAGACGGGTATGCTGGCTCAGTTCATGGGCGAGGACACGCCGGAGCGTCGCGCCCAGTTCCGGGCATCGATACCGCTTGGCCGCCTGTCGACGCCGCTGGACATCGCCAACGCCGCGCTTTGGCTGGTTTCCGACGAAGCCGAATTCATTACCGGCGTGGCGCTGGAGGTGGACGGGGGACGCTGCGTGTGAACCGGCCGCGTCGCTCGGCAGACGTGACGTGGCGCACGGCATCGGCGAAAAACGGCAGACGTGCTCGAACGAACGTGGTCGAGGGACTTACCCTCGACTTGTAAGAAATCAGCGCCCGTTGTCGCGCAGGAAGCTGCGATAGACGAAGCCGCGCTTGCCCTTGTAGACGATCTCGCACCACTGGCTGCAGGAGACCACCTGCACGTCGGCCCGGCCCGGCACGGTGCCCAAAACGCCGCCACGGCTGCTCGGCCGCGCCCGCATGGTAACCGCGCGCACCGTCCGCCCGGCCCGACCCGCCGCGTCGGCAACCTCTTTTTCCTCCTCCGCCGCGGCGGCCTCCGGCGCGTCCTGGAGAATGGGCTTGGCGGACGGGATCGCGGCGGTCGCCGCTCTATCGGCCACGCTGTCGTCATCGGCATACGCCGCGACGACGCCGCCTTCGGTTTTCTTGGCCTGCGGCTCGGCAGGCGCCGGCGAGGCCGCGGCGGCGTGAGCCGCCGAGGCGACCCAGCGCGGATCCGTCGAGTCGAGCGGTTCGACGTCTTCCTCCGCGTCCGCAACGATCGTCGCTTCCGGTGCCGCCGCCTGCGGTGTCCCGATCTTGGCAGGCACTCCCGAGGCCACGGAGACAGCAGGGTCGGCAGCATCTGTCGCCGCCGGCTCCTTGGGTTTCGCTACGTCGTCGGCAGACGCGGGTGCCGCGGCAGCCGAAGCGACGCGCGGGGCCGACTCCACCGTTCTCAGGATGTCATCGCCCGTATCGGCCGGCAGAGCCAACCAGATGGCGGTTCCGGCGAGACCAAGCATGGCGACGCTGCCCACGCCGGCAACGATCAGGTGGGACCGTGCCGCGATCTCGTTCCAGAGCGACGGCCGCACATCATAACGCAGTTCCAGCGGCAAACGCCGGACCCGCGCCTTGCGCGACCCGAACCAGCCCTTCAAACCAAACCTCTCCGCGCCATCCCGATCTCCGTCCGGTTCTTGCGCATTCGCAGACCCGTTAGGCGGAACCCTTGGGTCGCCGTAAACACCTAGCCTTCGTCACCTTCCCCAAACGACGCTGGTCATACCACTTTGGCCGTAGATTGTGGCCACTCTGCGCCCGATAATCGGCTCTCCGCCGATAAATGGTCGCTTTCGTGGCAATGAATAGACCGTTCGGTCGCGAAAACGCAACCGCTGCCCGGTGAGCGACGCCCGTTAACATTAAGAGCGGCCCGATCGGCCGCCGCCGGCTCACACGTTCAGCAACAGATATTCCCGCTCCCAAGGGCTGATCACCTCCATGAAAGTCTCGAACTCGGCCCGCTTTATCGCCGCGTAGGTCGATGCGAACGATGTGCCGAGCATCTCGTGCAGGTCGTCGTCCACTTCGAACAGGTCGACGGCCTCCAGAAGGCCGCGCGGCAGGTCGATCTCGTCCTCGTTGACGGTCGTTCCAACCGGCGCGTCCGGCTCGATGGCGCGCGTTATGCCGATCAGCCCGCAGGCCAGGGAAGCGGCGAGTGCCAGATAGGGGTTGGCATCGGATGAAGGGATACGGTTCTCCACGCGCCGCGCCGCAGGGTCGGAGCGTGGCACGCGGAACGCCGTGGTGCGGTTGTCGTAGCCCCACTTGGTGTTGACCGGGGCGGAGGCCGCCTGGGTGAGGCGGCGATAGGAGTTGACGTAGGGCGCGAACATTACAAGCGCGTTCGGCACATGTTTCTGCATGCCGCCGATGAAATGCCGGAATGCTTCGGTTTCCTTGCCGTCCTCGTCAGTGAAGATGTTCTTGCCGGTCTTCCTGTCGATCACCGACTGATGGATGTGCATGGCCGAGCCCGGCTGACCCTGGATCGGCTTGGCCATGAAGGTTGCGTAGGTTTCGTGCTTGAGCGCCGCCTCACGAATGGTGCGCTTGAACATGAACACCTGATCGGCGAGCTGCAGCGGGTCCCCGTGGCGCAAATTGATCTCGAGCTGGCCGGCGCCTTCCTCATGGATCAGCGTGTCGATCTCCAGGCCCTGGCTCTCCGAGAAATGATAGATGTCGTCGATGAGTTCGTCGAATTCGTTGACGCCGGCGATGGAATAGCCGGCGCCGCCGCCGATGGGGCGGCCGGAGCGCCCGACCGGAGGCGTCAGCGGATAGTCGGGATCGGGGTTCTTGCGCACCAGGTAGAATTCGATCTCAGGCGCCACCACCGGTTTCAACCCGCGCGCCGCATAAGCCGCCGTCACGCGCTTCAGCACGTTGCGCGGCGTGAACTCGACGCTGCGGCCATCCTGATGCACGAGGTCGCAGATCACCTGCGCCGTCGGATCATCCTCCCACGGCACCACGGAAAGGGTCGACAGGTCGGGCACCAGCTTCAGGTCGCCGTCGTCCTCCGGATAGGCGAAGCCGTTGCCATCCTCCGGGTAGCCGCCGGAGATCGTCATCATGAACGGCGCCGACGGCAAGGCGAGCGAGGTGTTGGAGGTGAATTTGCTCGACGGCATCATCTTGCCGCGGGCGACGCCGGCCTGATCCGGCGTTATGCATTCGATGTCCTCAATGCTGCGCCACTCCAGCCATTCGCCGACTTGTTTCCAGGCGCTGACGCCGCGGAGATTCTTGACATAGGCTGGTACGCGGGCACGCCCCGCACGACCGGCGGCGCGGTTTTCCTTTTTTTCGGACGGCATCAATCACCAGGGTGGGTTGCAGATCGTGAAGTATAGCCGCGCCGGTTTGCCAAAGAAAAGGGGGGCTTGGCGGCGAAACCTCCAAAGGCGAGGCTCGGCGCCGTCGCGGAATGCTCTTTCTGGCGCTTCGTTCAGTTCCGCGCGCCGACAAGCCGGTCCACCACCGGCTGCAGGACTTCCGGAAGGATCGGCTTGGAGACTATCGCGTCGACGACAGCGGCGTGCACAGGGTCGATCTCGTCGAAATTGCCGGTCGACAGCAGAATCACCGCTGGCGTGGGCCGCCCGGCCGCCTGCCTGGCCGTGGCCAGCGGCTGCATGAGCGTGACGCAGTCGGCATTGGCGGTTCCGCCGTCGAGAATGACCAGGATCGGTGACGCACGATTCAACAGCACCCCGGCCGCGTCTGGCTGCTCGGACATGGGACGAAGGCCGCAGCGCTCGACGATCTTCGACACCACGACGGCGTTGACGCGCGACTTGCCAACGACGAGAACGATGCCCGCATCCTGCCGGAGGGGCTCATCCGAAACGGATTCCGGTTCACGAGCGGAACCGGAGGTCGTTGTCGTCATACAGAAACCAGAATCGTGAGAGGGCTCTGCTGCGGTCTATTTAGCGAAGGCGCTGAATGCTGTCGGCTGGCGTCGACCTGATGCAACCATAGCGCGTCCCGCAGCACTCCGCCAGTCGAATTGAGGCCCAAAACGTCGTGCCCTCATGAAAAGCATGGGGGCCGGCCGCTGCCGCGGCACGGCCTCCCGGTCGTGCGACGGCTCAGTGCGAGTTGGCCTGCGTGACGACCACCGGAATAAGGAGGTCGCCCCAGTTGCCGTCGCCGCCGTGATGGCGGGCCGAGCGCACCAGTTCGACCGACACGCCGGCCTCGACCGCCTTCATCACCGACTGGTTGAGCCGATGCAGGTCGTTGGCGAGCATGCGGATGGCGGTCTGCTGGTCCATCGACATCGCCGAGGATTGTTCCTCGGCGCGTTCCTTGACGCGGGTCTTCGGCTTGGTTCTGGTTTCGGTTTCTTCCGACATGGTCGGTCTCCTCGCTGGTCGGGTTGGGTCCTGCGCCTGTTATTCGGCAGCCGGGCGGAACTGCTCGTGTTCGGTCGATTCGTGCATGGCGGTCGTCGACGACTTGCCGCCGCTGATCGCCATCGAGACGGCGTCGAAATAGCCGGTGCCGACCTCGCGCTGGTGTTTTGTCGCCGTGTAGCCGTTCATTTCCGCCGCGAACTCGGCCTCCTGCAGCTCCGAGTAGGCGGCCATCTGCCGGTCCTTGTAGCCGCGCGCCAGCTCGAACATGCCGAAGTTGAGCTGGTGGAAGCCGGCCAGCGTGATGAACTGGAACTTGTAGCCCATGGCACCGAGTTCACGCTGGAACTTTGCGATCGTCGCATCGTCGAGATTCTTCTTCCAGTTGAACGAGGGCGAGCAGTTGTAGGCGAGCTTCTTGCCCGGATGCGCCTTGTGCACGGCCTCGGCGAATTTCTTCGCCTGGGCGAGATCGGGCTTGCCAGTCTCCATCCAGATCAGGTCGCAGTGCGGGGCGTAGGCGATGGCGCGCGCGATGCACGGCTCGATGCCGTTCTTGACCTGGTAAAAACCTTCCACCGTGCGGCCGGCGGCCGTGTCGACGAAGGGCTGGTCGCGCTCATCGATGTCGGAGGTCAGAAGCTTCGCGGCTTCCGCGTCGGTGCGCGCGACGATCAGGGTCGGCACGCCCATCACGTCGGCTGCGAGACGCGCGGCGTTGAGGTTGCGGATATGCGCGGCGGTTGGGATCAGCACCTTGCCGCCGAGATGGCCGCACTTCTTCTCCGACGCCAGCTGGTCCTCGAAGTGGACGCCGGCGGCACCCGCCTCGATGAAGGCCTTCATGATCTCGAAGGCATTCAGCGGCCCGCCGAAGCCTGCCTCGGCGTCGGCGACGATCGGCGCGAACCAGGTGTCGACCGACAGGCCCTTGCCCTCCGACGTCTCGATCTGGTCGGCGCGCTGCAAGGTGCGGTTGATGCGCTTGGCGAGCTCCGGCGCGGCGTTGGCCGGATAGAGCGACTGGTCGGGATACATCGCCGAGGCGGTGTTGGCGTCGGCGGCGACCTGCCAGCCGGACAGGTAGATCGCCTTCAGCCCGGCGCGCACCATCTGCATGGCCTGGTTGCCGGACAGCGCGCCGAGCGCGTTGACGAAGTCCTCCTCGTGGATGAGCTTCCACAGCCGGTTGGCGCCCATTTCGGCCAGGCTGTGCTTGATCTGCACGGAGCCGCGCAGCCGCTTCACGTCCTCCGGCGAATACGGCCGCTCGATGCCGTCGAAACGGCCTTCCGGCGCCGAGGGAACGAGGTTGTAAAAATCAGTCATTGCTCACTCCAGATGCGATGTTTGTGTCCAGCGGGATGACCGAAGCTCTGGGAGCTGCTCCGGCCATTTTCTGTGACCCAATTTACATTGCGCTGCGCAAGAGGCGAGAAAATTCAGATTTTTGGCCGAAAAATAAGGGTAATCCTGTGTTGTGTTTGACGAATGATGGCTGTAAATTTGTCAATCTTGTAAATGCGTAGGTATGCCCGATTTAGATAAGAATTTTACAGGATCGTGGAGGAATGTCGGTGTCGCTCCTCTTGCCGCTCGCCGCGCTTTGCCAGCTGTTGTTGGCTTGGCTTTGCCTCCAGGGGGTGGTCGAAATCCTCTTCAGGCATAGGTCGGATTCGAACCCCGACACCTGGATGAGGATAGGTCTGCCGGCGACGGCGTCGGTGGCCTTCCAGGCGCTCCTTTTTAACGTGGGTCTGCTGGTTTCGTGTTTTCCGAATTTGTCGTCTGGCCGAATTCCGGACGGAACATTGTTCATTGCCGGGGTCGGGTTTGGGGTCGCTGCCGTGTCGGCGATTGCAGTGACGGCTTCCGTTGGGGCCGGATCAAGGCCGCTCATGGCGCAACTCCTGCTTGGTATTCTGGGCCTGATTTGCGTGTTCGTGCCTTACTCCCAACGGGTCGGATAGCGTTGATGCAGACTCACTTTACGTGACGGGGAGCACGCCATGTCGGACGCCGGGCTACTCGCCGTGATCGCTGCCGCGATGACGCCAGTAAGTTGGATCGCCAGCCTGTTTTATCACGAGGGAAAGCATTCTTTCCCGGGGGCCGGCCTGCCGCCAACGGGTTTCGGCCTGCTTTCGCTATTTGCGATCGTGCAGTGCGTAGGGATCGCAGTTGCTTGTTCACTGTCTGCCAGGCATCCGGAAATCCGCGAGCTCAGCCTCACGCTGCTTGTCATATCCCTGATAGCGATGTTCGGATTTTCGGTATTTTCGCGGGTCTTCGCCAATTCGCAGTTCGCTCGGCGGGGCGTGTGGCATGGACTTGTCGGGCTGTTGTTGCTTCTGATCGCCATGATGGTGTCCTAGCTTCCGATGGCCGAGCAAAAAATCTTCGCGGGTCCGCGCATCCGCCGTATCCGCAACGCCAAGGGCCTCACTCAGACGGCGATGGCGGAGGGGCTGGGCATCTCGCCGTCCTACCTCAACCTGATCGAGCGCAACCAGCGGCCGCTGACGGTGCAGCTCATCCTCAAGCTGGCGTCGGTCTACAAGGTCGAGCCGGAGGAACTTCAGGGCGAGGCGAGAGGATCGATCGCCGCGCTCAAGGAAGTGTTTTCCGATCCGCTGCTTGCCGGCGAACTGCCGGGCGACCAGGAACTGGTCGAGATCGCCGAGGCCGCCCCCAATGCGGCGGCGGCGGTGATAAAGCTGTTCCGTGCCTATCGCGAGCAGGCCGAGCGCCTCTCCGACCTGTCCGAACTCCTGGCGCGCGAGGGCCGCACGACGGCCCTGTCGGCGGCGCGCCTGCCGATCGACGAGGTGCACGAGGTGTTCGAGCGGCGGCCGAACCATTTTGCCTCGATCGAGAGCGAGGCCGAAGCCTTCATCGCCGTGCTGGAGCCCGGTGACGACCTGTTCGGCGCGCTGAAGGCCTGGCTGAAGCGCGAATACGGCATCGTCGTACGCGTGCTGCCGGTGGCGACCATGCCGAACTGGCGCCGCCGCTACGACCGCCATTCGCATCGCCTGTTCCTGTCGGAGCGCCTGTCGCCCTTCGACCAGTTGCGCGAAGTCGCGATGGAGGCCTGCCTGATCCGCATGCAGGTGGCGATCGCCGCCGAAATCCAGGCGCTGAAGCTGTCGTCGGACGAGGCACGCCGCCTCGCCCGCTTCGAGCTGGCGCGGTATGCGGCCCACGCGCTGCTGATGCCGTATGCGGCCTTCCAGGCGGCGGCGGCGCGCGCCCGCTACGACGTCGACGTCTTGCGCTCGCGTTTCGGCGTGTCGTTCGAACAGGCGGCGAACCGGCTGACCATGCTGCAGCGACAGGGCGCCTCCGGCATCCCTTTCTTCATGCTGGAGGTCGACAATGCCGGCCACCGCTTTCGCAAGGCGGGTGCGCAGGGTTTTCCGCAAAGCCGCTTCGGCGGCGGTTGCCCGAAACTGTCGGTGCATGCCGCCTTCGCGCAGCCCGGCCAGATTTTCGTCGAAGCGGTCGAGATGCCGGACGGCGCCGAGTTCCTGACGATCTCGCGCACGCTGGAAGGGCCACAAGGCGCCTTCAACGAACGGCCGCGCCGCACCGCGCTGCTGGTCGGCTGCGATATCGGCTTCCGGGACGAGATCGTCTACGGCGCCGCGCTGCCGGGCCTGCCCTCGGCCGCCGCCGGAAAACCCGGACAGATATCAGCGACGCCGGTCGGCCCGGCCTGCCGGCTGTGCGAACGCATCGGCTGCCTCGCCCGCGCCGAACCGCCGGTGACACGGCCGCTCGGCCTGGACGAGATGGTGACGGGGCTGAGCGCCTTCGATTTCCAGTAATTGCCTATTCGCGATCCAACAATGTCACCAGGTCGCGCCGGCCATCGACGACCATCGCGATGGACACGATGTCATTTGCCTCGTCGTACCAATGGAAGATCAGGTGGTTGCGGAACACGAGAACGCGAAACGTTTCATTGTAGCGTCGTCCACAAAGGGGAAATTCTTCGAGCCTGCCGCAGGCCGAATAAAGTTCGTCTACGTAACGCCGTGCCGCGGGTGGATTTTTGGCCTCAATGGTTCTTAGCAGTTCGCGAACGTCGTCCTTCGCCTGATCCAGCCAGACGACCTCACGAGCCATATCGAGTACGCAGCTCGGCGAAGAATTTGTCGTGTCGCGTTGCTCCGCCGCGCTTCACGGCCGCATCAAGCCGCGCATCAAGCCTTTTGCGAACCGCCATCTCCATCAGTGCCCGCGCAAGCTCTTCCTGCTCCTCTTCCGGCAGGGTCTCGACTTCCTTGATGGCGTCCTTCAGCGTCTGGTTCATTCAATCGCTCCGGTCATCGACCATAACATGCGAAACGGGGCGGAGGAACGTAGGAGGGCGGCCGTACCCGATTCGCTGCGGATCAGCGGGCACTTACGTTCGTTCGCCGCTACTCCGCGAGCCCCATGAGCACAGAATACGCCGCCTTCACCCGCTCGGCATTCGGATAAAACGTGTTGGCGAGCATGACGATGCCGATCTTCTTTTCCGGAATGTAGGCCACGTAGGCGCCGAAGCCGCCGGTCGAGCCGGTCTTGTTGACGATGACATCGGCCCTGGCCGGCATGGGCGGCTCGATCGCGGTTGCCGGTATGGCGTTGCGCGCCATCTCCGGCGAGTTGCCCTGGACCATCCTGTCCACCTCGACCGGATAGGGATACTGCTCCCAGATCAGATCCTGGATGATCTCGCCTGAGCGATAATAACCAACGCGCGTTGCTTCCAGCGCCTTGGCGACCGGCCGCGGCACCTCGCCGATGCCCATGTTCAGCTCCACGAAGCGGATCATGTCGACCGTGTTCGACTTGACGCCATAGGCCTCATCCGCCAGCGGGCCCGGGGTCACTCGCACCGCCTTGCCCTGCCGGTATCCCCACGCATAGGACTTCATCTCGTCCGCCGGCACCTTGATGTAGGTGCGTTGCAGCCCAAGCTGCGGGAACAGCTGTTCTTCCATCAGCGCCGGAAAATGCGATCCCATGGCCTGCGCGGTCGCCATGCCGAGAAGGCCGATGCTGGGGTTGGCGTAGCTGCGGTAGGTCCCGGGCTCGTATTGCGGCTTCCATCCGCGATAATAGGCGATGAGCTGCTTCCAGTTCTTGACGTCGTTCGGCAGTTGCAGCGGGAAGCCGCCGGCGGTGTGGGTGGCGAGGTCGAGCAGGCGCACCTGGTCGAGGGCGCTGCCCTTCAGCTCCGGCATGTGCGCGCCGACGCTATCGCCAAGCGACAGCTTGCCTTCCACCTCGGCATAGGTGGTCAAGGTCGCCGTGAACGTCTTGCTGATCGAGCCGAGCTCGAACAGCGTGTCGCGCGTCACATCGCTGCGTGGTTTCTTCGAGGCCACGCCATACTCGATGAAATGCCGTTGGCCATTGATCGTCACGCCAACCGCCAGCCCGGGGATGCCGTATTCGGCGATCACCGGCTTCATCGCCTGGTCGACGAGCTGCCGCACCCGGGACTCGTCGGGGCCGGCGGCAGATGCAGCGGACAGGCCGCCGAGCATGCAAGCAAACAGTCCGGCGATGCGTTTCGGGTACGATTGTTTGGACAAAGGGCGGCTCCTTGGATTGATCGAAATACGGTCTATGACCCCTGCGGACCGGCGACAAACGATGATAAGTCGGTTCAGACGAAAGTTTTTCTGGGGCATATCGGATGGTCAGACCTTACCTGCCGCTGAATGCGTTGCGCGCCTTCGAGGCCTCGGCCCGCCATCTCTCCTTCACCCGCGCCGCCATCGAGCTTTCGGTGACGCAGGCGGCCGTAAGCCAGCAGGTCCGCGCGCTAGAGCGGCGAACGGGCGTCCAGCTGTTCCGGCGGCTGCCGCGCGGCCTCCGGATCACGGCGGAAGGCGAGGCGCTGCTTCCGGCGGTAAGCGGCGCCTTCGACCGGCTGGCAGTCACGCTCGACCGGGTAGGCTCGGGAAAAACGCGCGAGTTGCTGGTCGTCGGCGCCGTAGGCACGTTCGCGGTCGGCTGGCTACTGCCCAGGCTCGACGGCTTCAGGCGGACGCATCCCTTCGTCGAACTGCGGCTCTCCACCAACAACAACCGTGTCGACCTCGCCGCCGAAGGGCTGGATTACTCGATCCGCTTCGGCAACGGCGCCTGGCACGGCCTGGACGCCACCGAGCTGTTCGAGGCGCCGCTGACGCCGCTGTGCACACCCGTGCTGGCCGCCACGCTGCGGACGCCGGGTGACCTCGGCGACATGACGCTGCTGCGCAGCTATCGCATGGACGAGTGGACAAACTGGTTCGCCGCCGCCGGCGCCGAGGTCCCGCCAACAATTGCGAGCGCCATCGTGTTCGATTCGTCGCTGGCGATGATGGAGGCTGCCCAGCAGGGGGAAGGTGTAGCCCTCGCGCCGGCCCTGATGTTTTCGCGACAGTTGCGGGAAGGCTCGATCCGGCGTCCGTTCCCGGTCTCCATATCGCTCGGCAGCTATTGGCTGACCAGGCTTAAGTCAAGGAAGCCGACAGCGGCGATGGCAGCGTTCGCCGACTGGATCGCCGCGCAAGAACCGGACGCCGCCACCGGCGCTAGCCGCTGACGCAGGCGCGGGCGTACCATTGCGCCTACCCGGAAAATTGCCCCAAACGGATCGCCCGGCTGGACCACGCCAGCGTCCGACCGTTCCGCTAGGCGGAAGAATGGGCCAGACGGGCCCGTGTATTCCCCCTTGGCCGCTTGCGACGGGCTGTCCCGCCGATGACCGATACCACCGCGTCCCCCGCTTCAACGCCCGGGTCAGCCGACGGCGACGAGCGGCTTGGTGCGTTGCTCGTTTTTCTGGCGGCCTTCGCCTGGAGCACCGGCGGCGCCATCGCCCGCTTCCTCGAGACCGACGACGACTGGACGGTGGTGTTCTGGCGCTCGCTGTTCGCCGCGGTCTTCCTGATCGGTTTCCTGCTCTACCGCGACGGGCTGCGCGGCGCCGCCGCGCAGTTTCGCGCCATGGGCTGGCCCGGCGTCGCGGTCGGGCTGTGCTTCGCCATCGCCTCGAGTTGTTTCGTCATCGCCATCGCCCACACCACCGTCGCCAATGTCGTGCTGGTCAATGCCGGCGTGCCGTTGATCGCGGCCTTGCTCGGCTGGCTGCTGTTCCGCGAAAAGGTCTCGCCCGCCACCTGGGCGGCGATTTTCGCCGTGCTGGCCGGCGTGGCGATCATGGTGTCGGGCTCGTTCGACGGCCACATCTCGCCGGTCGGCGATCTGCTCGCCATGACCATCGCCGTGTCCTTCGCCACCGCCACCGTGATCACGCGCCGCTACGCGGGTGTCAGGATGACCTCGGCGGTCTGCTTCGGCACCATCGTCGCCTGCGTGGTGGCATTCGTGATGTCAGGCCCGCTAGCCGTGTCCTGGTACGATCTCGGCCTGCTGTTTGCGTTCGGTGCACTCAACCTCGGCCTCGGCATGGCCCTGTTCGCCAGCGGCGCTCGCCTGGTGCCGGCGTCGATGGCCGCCCTGCTCAGTACCTTCGAGACCATCGCCGGACCAGTCTGGGTCTGGCTCATCCATGACGAGGTTCCGTCGCTGCGCACGATCCTCGGCGGCGGCGTCGTGTTCGCGGCGCTGCTCGTCCATATCGGAGTGCAGTTCCGGCGCCAGCCAGGCCCGGTGCGGCCCGGCGTTACCGGAATTCCAGCCCCCCATTGACAGCCTCGCGGGGGAAGGCGCACGTTGCACCGTCGCAACCAACAAGCAGGCGTATCTTGCCAGCATCCGCAGCGGGCCGCATCGAGGGCCGTGCAGATTCATCGGAGCAATGCTGGGCAGGTGTGGCCGGCACAATCGCGGCGGCACGATGGTTTGCATGTGTGGGCACGGCATGGTCCGCGCCGCGAGGTCATTCCAAGAAAATCTTGTTTGGTGTTGCCGCGAGCCTGAGGCGAAACGCCTGCAGGCCATATTCGACTTGTCGCATCGCCTTGCCGCCAATAGTCTTTCCCGAAAAATCGGACGCGCCACAACGCGGCGCCCGTCCGGAGGGGTTCATCGAAAGGAGAAAATCATGATCCGTAAAGCGCTCTGGCTGTCAGCAGCCACGGCCGTCCTGGCGGTGTTCGCCGTCGGCGCGAGTGCTCAGGAAAGGGTGGTCAACGTCTACAACTGGTCCGATTACATCGACCAGTCGATCATCGAGGACTTCACCAAGGAGACCGGCATCAAGGTCGTCTATGACGTCTTCGATTCCAACGAGATCCTGGAGACCAAGCTGCTCGCCGGCGGCAGCGGCTATGACATCGTCGTTCCGACCAGCAACTTTCTGGTAAGGCAGATCGCCGCCGGCGTTTATCAGAAGCTCGACAAATCGAAACTGCCGAACCTCGTCAACGAATGGGACGTCGTGACCAGCCGCGTCCAGAAATACGATCCCGACAATGCCTATTCGGTCAACTGGATGTGGGGCACCGTCGGCATCGGCTACAATGTGGAGAAGGTCAAGGCAGCGCTCGGCATCGACAAGATCGACAGCTGGGATGTTCTCTACAAGCCGGAGAACCTGGCAAAGCTGAAGGATTGCGGCGTCTATGTGCTGGATTCTTCCAGCGATATCGTTCCGACGACGCTGAAATATCTTGGCCTCGATCCGGAAAGCACATCGGCGGAGGATCTCGCCAAGGTCGAAGAGACGCTGCTGGCGATCCGCCCCTTTATCCGCAAGTTCCACTCGTCGGAATACATCAACGCGCTGGCCAACGGCGACATCTGCCTTGCGGTCGGCTGGTCCGGTGACGTCTTCCAGGCGCGGGACCGCGCCGCCGAAGCCGACCAGGGCGTCGTCGTCGATTATGTCGTGCCCAAGGAGGGTGCCGAGATGTGGTTCGACCAGATGGCGATCCCGGCGGACGCTCCCCATGTCGCGGAAGCGCACGAGTTCCTCAACTTCATCCTGAAGCCGGAAATCGCGGCGAAGGCGACGAACTACGTCTATTTCGCCAACGGCAACAAGGCCTCGCAGGAATTCATCGACAAGGAGATTCTGGATAATCCGGCGATCTACCCCGACGCCGCGACACTGGAAAAGCTGTTCACCGTGTCGCCATACGATTCGAAGAGCCAGCGCGTCGTGACCCGGCTCTGGACGAAGGTCGTCACCGGTCAATAGGACGAAATCCCGGCGGGCAAGCCGCCGGGATTTCACGTCGGGGCAAGGGGATCGCATGTCATGAAGTCGCTCGGCAGCATTCGCAGGAGTTTCGCGCCGTGGGCCGACCCCGACGCCAAACCCTATATCGTCTTCGAGAACGTCACCAAGAAGTTCGGGGACTTCATCGCGGTTAACAATCTTTCGCTCGCCGTCTTCGAGCGCGAGTTCTTCGCCCTGCTCGGCGCCTCAGGCTGCGGAAAGTCGACGCTGCTGCGCATGCTGGCCGGCTTCGACGAGCCGACGTCGGGCCGCATCCTGCTCGACGGACAGGACCTGCGCGGCATCCCGCCCTACCGCCGTCCCGTCAATATGATGTTCCAGTCCTACGCCCTGTTCCCGCACATGACGGTCGAGCAGAACATCGCCTTCGGCCTCAAGCAGGAAGGCATGCCCAAGCCCGAGATCGAGCAGCGCGTCGCCGACATGCTGAAGCTGGTCAAGCTGACCCAGTTCGCCAAGCGCAAGCCGCACCAGCTCTCCGGCGGCCAGCGCCAGCGTGTCGCGCTCGCCCGTTCGGTCGCCAAGCGGCCGAAGGTGCTGCTGCTCGACGAGCCGCTCGGCGCCCTCGACAAGAAGCTGCGCGAGGAGACGCAGTTCGAACTGATGGACCTGCAGCAGAATCTCGGCCTGACCTTCGTCATCGTCACCCACGATCAGGAAGAAGCGATGACGATGGCCGACCGCATCGCCATCCTCGACAAGGGCGAGGTGATGCAGGTGGCGACGCCCGCCGAGATCTACGAGGCGCCGAACTCGCGCTTCGTCGCCGGTTTTGTGGGCAATGTGAACATGTTCGAGGGCAGGGTCGCGACACGTGAAGCCAACACCGCCCGGATCACCGGGGCCAGCGGCGCCGAGATCGTCGTCGAGAACGCCGGCGACGCGGTGGCCGGCAACACGGTGGCTTTCGCCATCCGGCCGGAGAAGATCAAGGTCTCGTCGCGCCGCCCCGAGGACGCGAAGAATGCCATGGAAGGCGAAGTCTACGATCTCGCCTATCTCGGCGACATGACCGTCTACCACGTCAGGCTGGACGACGGCCAGGTGGTGAAGGCGAGTTCCCTGAACAGTTCCCGTCTCACCGAGGATCCGCTGACGTGGAACGACCGGGCGTGGATTTCCTTCCGGCCCGACGCCGGCGTCGTGCTCACCCGCTAGGAGGCGATCATGGCGAATGCAGCAGCCACCTCCTCGCCGGTCGTGGTGGCGACGGCCACTCAGGATATGGCGAAACGGCCGTCAATCGTCGGCTCGCTGGTCAACCGGCTGATCATCATCGTGCCGTACCTTTGGCTGCTGGTGTTTTTCCTGATCCCATTCCTGATTGTGTTCAAGATTTCGCTGTCGCAGACGGCGATCTCGATGCCGCCCTACACGCCGGTGTTCGGCTTCGACAACCTGTTCCAAGGCCTCAGCGAACTCAACTTCGACAATTACGTCTGGCTCACCGAGGACCCGCTTTACTTCAACGCCTATGTATCGAGCGTGGTCATCGCCGGGATATCGACCTTCCTGACGCTGCTGGTCGGTTATCCCATCGCCTACGGCATGGCGCGAGCGCCGTCATCGATCCGGCCGACCTTGCTGATGCTGGTCATCCTGCCGTTCTGGACGAGCTTCCTCATCCGCGTCTACGCCTGGATCGGCATCCTCAAGCCGGAGGGCCTGCTCAACCAGGCGCTGCTGGCGACCGGCATCATCGACACGCCGCTGGTCATCCTCAACACCCACACGGCGATCTTCATCGGCATCGTCTACTCCTACCTGCCGTTCATGGTGCTGCCGCTCTATTCGGCGCTGGAGAAGATGGATTATTCGCTGATCGAGGCGGCGCAGGACCTCGGCTGTCCGCCGACCAGCGCCTTCTGGAAGATCACTTTCCCGCTCTCCATTCCGGGCGTCGTCGCCGGCTGCCTGCTGGTCTTCATCCCGGCCGTCGGCGAGTTCGTCATTCCCGACCTGCTCGGCGGCTCGCAGACGCTGATGATCGGCAAGACCTTGTGGAACGAGTTCTTCGCCAATCGAGACTGGCCGGTCTCTTCGGCCGTGGCGGTGATCCTGCTCCTGCTGCTGGTCGTGCCGATCATGATCTTCCAGAACGCGCAGGCGCGCGCCCAGGAACAGGGACGCTGAGCTATGAACGCGAGCTGGAGCCGCTTCAACATCGTCTCGATCGTGCTGGGCTTCGCCTTCCTTTATCTGCCGATCGTGCTGCTGATCATCTTTTCCTTCAACGAATCGAAGCTTGTCACCGTCTGGGGCGGGTTTTCGACCAAATGGTACGTCTCGCTGTTCCAGAATCAGGGACTGATGGACGCCGCCTGGGTGACGCTGCGTGTCGGCGTCATCTCCGCCACCTTCGCCACCGTGCTCGGCACGATGGCCGCGCTGGCACTGACGCGCTACACGCGTTTCCGCGGCCGGGTGCTGTTTTCCGGCATGGTGTTCGCGCCGCTGGTCATGCCGGAGGTGATCACCGGCCTGTCGCTGCTGCTGCTGTTCGTGGCGATCGGCCTGGACCGCGGCTTCTTCACCGTCACGCTCGCGCACATCACCTTCACAATGTGTTTCGTCGCCGTCGTCGTTCAGTCGCGCCTGATGACCTTCGACCGCTCGATCGAGGAAGCGGCGATGGACCTCGGCGCGCCGCCGGTGAAGACCTTCTTCCAGGTCACCTTGCCGGTGATCATGCCAGCCATCGTTTCCGGCTGGATGCTGGCCTTCACGCTGTCGCTCGACGACCTGGTCATCGCCAGCTTCGCCTCCGGTCCCGGCGCCACCACCTTGCCGATGAAGATATACAGCCAGGTTCGCCTGGGTGTGACACCCGAAATCAACGCCGCCTGCACGCTGCTGATCGCCGTCGTCGCCATCGGCGTCATCATCGCCTCCATCGCCAACAAGCGGCGCGAGGTGCAGCGCCAGCGCGACGAACAGGCGGCGCAGCGGGGGTAGAGGCAGCCCGCTCAGTTTGACGACGGCCGCGCCGTAGTGGGTGAAATGAACGGCGCGCTCCAGGAGCCGCCGACGAAGAATGTTATGTCGTCCGGACCAGGGGTCTCGGTTTTATCGAGCGGGCCGATGCCACCGTTCAGCGCCAACCCGCGATCGGCGTAAGACGCCAGCCCGGCTACCCACAGACGGCGATCACCGAACCGCATCTCCGCCTTGTCGACATGGGCCACGCCATCGGCGATCTTGGCGTCGACGTCCACGCCGTCGGCCGCCATTGAGCCGCTCGCCGCTTCGTCAAGCTGAAAGAAGCCCCCTTGCCGGTAAAGTGACAGGAAGGTCGCGAGATCGAAGTGCGACATCGCGCCGGCACCGAAATGCGCTGAAAACTTTCCGGCACCGTTCCCGATGATCGAGCCGATGTCGGCGCCCGCACCTTTGACCCTGAGCGACGCGGATCCGCGCCCAGCCGGCACCAGCGATGTCATCCCGGCCGCTGTGGCCAGGGCGGTGCCGTCGACGTTCGATGCCGAAAACATGACTTCGCCAACCGTACCGTCCGGCTTGCGTTCAAGCCTCAGGCCGGCCTCCAGCGTGCCGCCGAACGCCGACGCGTCGAGCAGATCGAAGTTAGCCTGGCGGTCCTGCACCTGCACCGCGGCGGCCACGTCGGTGAGCTCGATGCCGCCGGCGCTGGCGCGGGCCGCCGACAGCCGCAGGTCCATCAGCGTTCGAAAGCCGTTGCCGGTGGCGGTCGTGGCGATGGATTGGTCGGCCGAAAGCGGCAGCAAGGTATCAAGCAGTTCGTCGAGCTTGAGGGTGTCGAAGGCGAGCGAGCCGGACACCGACATCCGGTCGGCGCCGAACGCCAATTCGACCGCGCCGGTGGCTCGGTTGCCATTCACCTGCACCTGCGCCTGATCGAGCTTGAACCGGCTGGCGTCGCCGGTAACCGCGCCGGCGACGGACACCGATTTCACGTTGTTCCATTTCGGCAGTCCCACCCAGGCGGGCAGTCGGTCGAAGGCGGTCGTATTCACGCTCATGGAGCCATTGAGGAAGGGCAGGTCAGCCAGCCTCGCCGTCCCGTCGAAAGACCCCTGCAGCAACGCCGATTCGAGCGATACACGCAGCGGCCCCATGCCGCCGGCAAACAGCAGCAACGGCTCGCCGCTCTGGGCGTTGATCTGCACGGGTTCGCCCTGCCAGACGCCACGGATGCGGGTGGTACCCGCCCGGTCGAACGCCGGCCAGTCGATGTTGCCGTTGATGGCGGTGACCAGCGGTTCTTGAGCTTCGCCCATGGCGAGCAGCAGACTGCCGTCGACGACCTCTATCCGGCCGAATGGATCGCCGGGCAGGTCCAATTGCCGCGTGGAAGTGCTGGCGCCTTGCGCGATCAGCGCTCGGGTCTTGGCGATGGCGGCATGAATGCGTCCCTTTCCCATCAGTTCTGGAAGGCCTGGGGGCTCATCGGCGCGGGCGATGAGGTTTGGGCGCACCAATCGCGCGGAGGTGAACACGGCGTCGCCGCGCAGAGCAGCCAAAGCAGAGAGCTCCAGTTCCATGCGTTCGACCGTGCCAATGGTTTTGTACGCCGCTTCTCGGTCGGAGAAGGTGACGTCGCTGAGTACTGCACGCAGCCGTGGCCAGATCTCGATGGTCGGCGGCGCGCCGATACTGACCCGATAGCCGCTCCAGGCACCTATCTCGAAAGCGATGCGGTCACGCACGATCCGCGTCGAGGCCACGTATGGCACCGCGGCCAGAACGACCGCGAGCGCCAGCACGAGGCCGGCCAGGCCCCAGATGCTTCGCCTCAATGTCGACGCTGGCATGCTGATCTTTGCTCTTTCCGCCAAGTTAACGGCCGTTACCACGATCGGCTTTAGTCCAGCTGGTCGGCATTTCAAGCCATTGTGGCCGCGCGATGGCACTTGCGTCAGGCTTGCTCCCTGTCTAATGCGCGTGCGGTGCACCATGAATGACGCATGGACGCGGCCTGGGAGGGTGTGAATGAGCAGCACACAACCGTTGTGGACGCCGGATGCGGCGCGAATTGCAGCGTCGCCGCTCACCGCTTTCACCCGCCTCGCCGGAAAAAAAGCCGAGCGCGAGTTCGGCGACTACGCCGACCTGCATCGCTGGTCGATCGAGGACCGCGCTGCCTTCTGGGACCTCGTCTGGGATTTCTGCAACGTGCGCGGCGACAAGGGCGGTCTCGTCGTCGTCGATGGTGACCGGATGCCGGGCGCGGCGTTTTTCCCCGACGCCAGGCTGAATTTCGCCGAGAACCTGTTGCGCAAGACCGGTCCCGGCGATGCCATCGTCTTCCGCGGCGAGGACAAGGCCGAGCGGCACATGTCATGGGACGACCTGCACGCCGCCGTTTCCAGGTTGCAGCAGCTGTTGCGCTCGCTCGGGGTAACGGCCGGCGACCGCATCGCCGCGATGATGCCGAACATGCCGGAGACGGTGGCCGCGATGCTGGCGGCCGCGTCGATAGGCGCGGTGTGGTCGTCCTGCTCGCCCGATTTCGGCGAGCAGGGCGTGCTCGACCGCTTCGGCCAGATCGAGCCGGTCGTCTTCATCGCGCCGGACGGCTACTGGTACAACGGCAAGCCGATCGACGTGTCGGCCAAGGTGGCTGCCGTGGCGGCAAAGCTGCCGAGCCTGCGGCAGGTGCTGATCGTCGACTATCTCGGCAACGCCGAGGCGGTCGCAGCTGCGATCCCAGGGGCGGCCGCATTGAGCGAGGTGGCCGCAGGCGTCGTCCCTCAGGCAGTCACGTTCGAGCCGCTGCCGTTCGCCCATCCGCTCTATATTCTCTACTCCTCCGGTACGACAGGCATCCCGAAATGCATCGTGCATTCGGCCGGCGGCACGCTGCTCCAGCACGTCAAGGAGCACCGGCTGCATGGCGGCGTCAGCGATGGCGACCGCGTCTTCTACTTCACCACCTGCGGCTGGATGATGTGGAACTGGCTGGTGTCGGGCCTCGCTTCTGGCGCCACGCTGCTGCTCTACGACGGTTCGCCGTTCTACCCCGACGGCAACGTGCTGTTCGATTTCGCCGTCGCCGAGAAGATGACCTATTTCGGCACCTCGGCGAAGTTCATCGACACGCTGCGCAAGTCCGGGCTCCGGCCGATCGACACGCACGACCTCTCGGCCGTGCGCACCATTTCCTCGACCGGTTCGCCGCTGTCGCCGGAGGGATTCCAGTTCGTCTATGACGGCATCAAGGCCGACGTGCATCTCGCCTCGATCTCCGGCGGCACCGACATCGTCTCCTGCTTCGTGCTCGGCGTGCCGACGCTGCCGGTGTGGAGCGGCGAGATCCAGGCCGCCGGCCTCGGCATGGCCATGGATGTCTGGGGCGACGACGGTCATACCATTCGCCAGGAGAAGGGCGAACTGGTCTGCACTAAGGCGTTTCCGTCGATGCCGGTCGGCTTCTGGAACGATCCCGAGGGGAAAAAATACCACGCCGCCTATTTCGAGCGCTTCGACAACATCTGGTGCCATGGCGATTTCGCTGAGTGGACGGTCCATGGCGGGCTGATCATCCACGGCCGTTCGGACGCCACGCTCAACCCCGGCGGCGTGCGCATCGGCACGGCGGAAATATACAATCAGGTCGAGCAGTTGCCTGAGATCGCCGAGGCGCTGTGTATTGGCCAGGATTTTGACGGCGATGTCCGGGTCGTCCTGTTCGTGCGGCTGGCGCCCGGCGTGGCGCTGGACGACGAGCTGGAAAAACGCATCCGCGCCAAAATCCGCACCGGCGCCAGCCCGCGCCACGTGCCGGCGAAGATCGTCGCGGTCGCCGACATCCCGCGCACCAAGTCCGGCAAGATCACCGAGCTCGCCGTGCGGGAGGTCGTGCATGGCCGGCCCGTCAAGAACAAGGAGGCGCTGGCCAACCCCGAGGCGCTCGAGCTTTTTCGCGACCTGCCGAAACTCAGGGATTGACCAGGGTGAGCCTGCTTTGTCCCCGGCGACCGCGCCGTTTGCCGGGGGACGGATCAAATGGGGTTAACAAATCCTACCGGCCGAATTTACCTCGTTTTCGGGAATGGAACGTTTCGGTAAATATTTTCGGGTGCCGGCAAGGTTTCGTTAACGAACGATGCCTCATAGTCGCCTTCAACTTGAGGGAGAGATCCCTGTCCTCAATTCCCGCGGCGAGGACTTCTGCTTGCTCAAGCCCCCGTTGTGACAGCATCCCCCATCTCAGGCGCCAAATGGCGCCTTTTTCTTTGGGTTGATCGGTTCACCTGTCCACCTTCAGCGGCGGTTGCCCGGCATGACGACGGCTTGTATCTAACCAGCGCGACCGGACGGCCCGGCGTTTTTCTCAAGCTGGTCGGGACGGCCCGGCAAAGGATGCTTTCGGTGGCGTGGATCATGCTGTTTATCGCTGGCCTGTTCGAGATGGGCTGGGCGATCGGCCTCAAGTACACGGACGGTTTTACGCGGCCCATCCCCACCGTGTTGACGGCGGCAAGCATGATCATCAGCCTTGGCCTGCTCGGCCTGGCGCTGAAGACGCTGCCGGTTGGAACCGCCTATGCGGTGTGGACCGGCGTCGGCACGGTCGGCACGGCGCTGCTTGGCATTTGGCTGCTCGGCGAGCCGGCAGCGGCACTGCGGCTGATGTGCATCGGCCTGATCGTGGCGGGCATCATCGGCCTTAAGCTGGTGTCCTGACCGGCGGCGGATGTCCTTACCGGCGGTCCGGACGGTGCTGCACAGCCGCGTCGCCAGCCTTGGCGTGCCCGTAACGCCGGCACGGTCGCAACAAACACCAAACGGCCGGGATGCCGTCGCACCCCGACCGTAATAGTCGAACGCTCGAAATGCAGGCTTAGCCGCGACCGCCGCGCTTGCGCGCCTTGCGCGCCGCGTAGCGTGCGTCGCGCTTGGCCTTGCGCTCGGCATCGAGCGAGAGCTCTTGGGCTATGCGCTCGTTCTCTTCCTGCTCGCGCAGTAGAGCCTCGGCCGCAAGCCGCTCTTCCTCCAGCCGTCGCCGCTCGGCCTCCTCGGCCTCGCGACGAGCCCGCTCTATGGCTTCGAGAGCCTCGCGCTCCTTGCGCAGCTTTTCCTTCTCGGCCGCGCGTTTCTCGCGAGCCTCGATGACCGCCTGCCGCTCGGCCCTTCGGGCGAGTACCTGCGGATCGTCTTCCGCCGGACGCGCCTTGAACCGCTCGAGCAACGCCTTCTTAGCTTCGTTCGCCGCGCTACGGCGCTCGAAGATGTCCTTTTCCCTGTAGAGTGCCAAGTGTCGCCTTCGATATGTCAGTCGATACGCGCGTCTAAATACGTACGATTGCGGCGAGATCAAGCACCAATTCCGCTTGGCTCATATGAAACCTGCGCATGTTGCCGTTACGTGACGGAGTGACGCGGCAAATGCACCGTTCACCGTCGTGCGACGGGCCGTTCACCGCAGTGCAACTGGCGGTCGGCTGATCGAACGACTACCTGTCCGCTCAACGTAACGACCTCGGGACGGCCATCATGGAACTCGGTCTCTACACCTTCGCCGATCTCGACCCCGATTCGCGCAATCGCGCCGTCTCGCCCGAACAGCGCATGAGCAACCTGATCGAGGAGATCGAACTCGCCGATCAGGTCGGCCTTGATGTCTTCGGCCTCGGCGAACATCACCGCCCCGACTATCTGGCCTCTGCGCCCGCGGTGGCGCTCGCAGCCGCGGCGGCGCGGACGAAGCGGATCCGGCTGACCAGCGCCGTCACCGTGCTGTCCTCCGACGATCCGGTGCGCGTGTTCCAGCAATTCGCGACGCTCGACCTGATTTCCAGCGGGCGCGCCGAGATCATGGCCGGCCGCGGCTCCTTCATCGAGTCCTTCCCGCTGTTCGGCTACGACCTCGGCGACTACGACGAACTGTTCGCAGAAAAACTCGATCTGCTGCTGAAGCTGCGCGACAGCGAACGTGTCACCTGGTCCGGTCGGCTCCGGGCGCCGATCAACGAACGCGGCGTCTATCCTCGCCCCAGCCAGGACAAGCTGCCGATCTGGATCGCGGTCGGCGGCACGCCGAATTCGGTGGCGCGGGCCGGCATACTCGGGTTGCCGCTGGCACTTGCCATCATCGGTGGCGAGCCGGCACGTTTCGCGCCGCTGTTCGAACTCTACCGGCGCGCCGCCGGCCAAGCCGGTCACGACCCGCGCACGCTGGCGACCAGCCTCAACGTCCACGGTTTCGTCGGCGACACCACCGAGCAGGCGGCCGACGACTTCTACGGGCCGCAGGCCGAGGTGATGAACCGCATTGGCCGCGAGCGCGGCTGGGGCCCCACCAGCCGCTCGCATTTCGACCAGTCGCGCGGGCCGGACGGTGCGCTGTTCGTCGGCAATCCGGAAGCGGTCGCCGAAAAGATCGTCGCCATGCACCGCATATTCGGCAATGACCGCTTCCTCCTGCAGATGGCGATCGGGCTGATGCCGCACGACAAGCTGATGAAGGCGATCGAACTTTTTGGCACCAGAGTGGCGCCGCTGGTGCGCAAGGAAACCGCAGCCACCGCGCCGGCAAGCGTCACAAACTGATCGCCGGAACCGGATTCCTTGCAGGACGTTATGCGTCATCGCGAAGACGCACGCCGATTTGGCTGACGCGCCGCGTTTCGGGGGTTCAGATGCAGGTGACCGATCCGGAATCGGAGGCTGCTGGCTTGGCCAGGGCCTTTTCCGATGTGCGGCTTGCCCGCTCGCTGCTGGTCGGCATCTTCCTGCTTGTGCTGGTATATGCGCTGTATTTCGCCCGAGACTTCTTCATGCCGGTCACCCTCGCCTTCATGCTGGCGCTGATGCTGACGCCGATCGTACGCCTGCTGCGCAGGCACGGCGTGCCGGAGTTCGTGTCGGCAACGATGCTGGTTTTCCTGTCGGTCGCCGTCATCGGCGCGGTCGGCTACTTCATGAGCGGGCCGGTGGTCGCGTTAATCAACGACGCGCCGGCGATCGGTCGCCAGCTAAGCGAACGCCTGACCGAACTGCGCCACCCGTTCGACCAGCTCATGCGGCTGTCGAGCCAAGTCGACCAGGTCGCAGACACCGCCCGCGAACCCGGCGTGCAGAAGGTGGTGTTGGCGCAGCCTGGCATAGTCTCGCAGGCTGCCGGCAACCTGCTGTCGGCCGGGACGACCATCGCCGTCACCTTCGTGCTGTCGCTGTTTCTGCTGGCGTCGGGAAGCCTGTTCTACGAAAAGATCGTGCAGTCGTTCACACGAATGAGCGAGAAAAAAAGGGCGTTGCGTGTCGTCTATGACGTCGAGCGGGAAATCTCGCGCTATCTGCTCACCGTTACGTTGATCAATGCCGGCCTCGGCCTGGCGGTCGGGCTGGGCATGTGGGCGATCGGCATGCCGACGCCGCTGGTCTGGGGTGTCGCGGCAATGCTGCTTAACTTCCTCCCCTACATCGGCGCCGCCACGACCATCCTGCTGGTCGCCGCCATCTCGATCATCACGTTCGACAGCCTGTCCTACGCCCTGGTTGCGCCTGCCTTCGTGGTGCTCTGCAATGTCGTCGAAGGGCAGATCGTAACGCCGCTGGTCGTCGGGCGAAGGCTTGAGATAAACGCGGTGGCTATCTTCATCGCCGTGGCGTTCTGGTCGTGGCTGTGGGGTTTCGTCGGTGCGCTCATCGCCGTGCCGATCCTGGTGGTGGTCAAGGTCTTTTGCGATCATTTCGACAGCCTGCGTCACATCGGCAATTTCCTCTCCGCCCAGCAAGCGGTGGAAGAGCAGGAGGAAGCCGTTCCCGCCCGTGGTGAACCATAGGTCGCGGCCTTTGCAGCGCAGCCGTGCATGCCTATATCCGGTGCCCCAGCCACCGGATGCTGCCCGATGATACCGCTTTCCGTCCTCGACCTCGCGCCTGTGCCGGAAGGCAGCAGCGTCTCCCAGGCGCTCGCCAATACGCTCGACCTCGCCCGCTTTGCCGAAAAGCTCGGCTACAAGCGCTATTGGCTGGCCGAGCACCATAACATGCCCGGCATCGCCAGCGCCGCCACCGCCGTGGTGATCGGCCAGGTCGCGGCTGCCACCAGCACAATTCGGGTCGGCGCCGGCGGCATCATGCTGCCCAATCACGCGCCGCTGGTGATCGCCGAGCAATTCGGAACGCTCTCCGCCCTATTCCCTGGCCGCGTCGATCTAGGCCTCGGCCGCGCACCGGGTACCGACATGATGACGGCACGCGCCCTGCGGCGTAACCTTGAGGCCGGCGTCGACGGCTTTCCCAACGATGTCGTTGAGTTGATGACTTATTTCCAGCCGGCAACGCCAGACCAGCGGGTGCGTGCGGTGCCCGGCGAGGGGCAGGACGTCAGGGTGTGGATGCTCGGTTCCAGCACCTACGGTGCCCAGCTCGCAGCGATCCTCGGCCTGCCCTACGCCTTCGCGTCGCATTTCGCGCCGGCCGAGATGCAGCACGCCATGGACATCTACCGCTCACGATTCCAGCCGTCCGAGCATCTCGACAAGCCGCATCTCATGCTCGGCCTCAACGTGTTCGCGGCCGACACCGACGCGGAAGCGCGGCTGCTGTTTTCCTCGCTGCAGCAGGCCTTCGTGAACCTGCGCACCGGCCGCCCCGGAAAACTGCCGCCGCCGGTGGAAAACTACGGCGAAACGCTCGACCCGACGGCGCGTGCCATGCTGGCGCAGGCGCTGTCCTGCACCATCGTAGGCTCGCCGGAAACCGTGCGGCGCGACCTGGACGCCTTCGTCCGTCGCACCGGCGCCGACGAACTGATGGTCACCGCCCAGGTGTTCGATCACGCGGCGCGCAAACGTTCGTTCGAGATCCTGGCCGAGGCGCACCGTGCGCTGGCACAGGCGGCCTGAGGCGCGTTTCGCCGAGTCCTCGGCCAGTCAGATGAGGTCCGCCCGCGCCAGGTCGCGCATCAGACGACTGGCGCCGTAGGTCCAAGGCGGACATTCGGTCGACAGCCGCACCCGGTTGGTGAGCGCGCCGAGTGATCCGGTGGAGATGGTGACGATGTCGCCGGGCTTGTGGGTAAAGCCCTTGCCGGGCTCGCCGCGATCCTGCGCCGGCGCGAACATGGTGCCGAGATAAAGCGCCATGCCGTCCGGGTACTGGTGGTGCGTACCCATCGCCGCCGCCACCAGTTCTTCCGGCGAGCGGCTGATCTCGGCCATCGAGCTTGAACCTTCGAGGCGGAAACCATCCTCGCCTTCAACGGACAGACTGATCCTGGCCTGCTTCACGTCGGCGAGCGAGAAGCTGTCGTCGAACAGCCGGATGAACGGCCCGAGCGCGGCCGACGCGTTGTTGTCCTTGGCCTTGCCCAGCAGCAGTGCCGACCGGCCCTCCACATCGCGCAGATTGACGTCGTTGCCGAGCGTGGCGCCGACGATCCGCCCCTTGCTGGAGGCCAGCACGGCGATCTCAGGCTCGGGATTGTTCCAGGTGGAGACGGGATGCAGGCCGACATCGGCGCCGAAGCCGACAGAGGCCAGCGGCTGGCATTTGGTGAAGATCTCGGCGTCGGGGCCGATGCCGACCTCCAGATATTGCGACCAGGCGCCACGCGCGATCAGCTTCTGCTTGCACGCCATCGCCTCCGGCGACCCCGGCTTCAGCCTGGACAGGTCGTCGCCGATCAGTTCGGCGATGTCGGCGCGGATGCCGGCGGCCTTGTCCGGGTTGCCACGCGCCTGCTCCTCGATGACGCGCTCCAGCAGGCTGACCACGAAGGTAACGCCCGACGCCTTCACCGCCTGCAGATCGACCGGCGAGATGAGGTGCGGCCGGCCTGTGTCCCTGCTCGTTTGAAAACTGTTTGCGGCTATGTCGGCAAGCCTGCCGATCGGGCGGCCATCGGCGCCGGCGACATAGGCAGCGGGTTCGTCCATCTCGCAGATGTCGCGCACCGTAGGCGCGACTTTGGCGGTGATGTCGATCAGCTCGCCATCGCGCACTGCGACGACAAGCGGGTGGGCGGTCCCCGGGACCTGAGCCCGGCCGAGAAAGATGCCGGCGGACGGGAGTTGCAACAGATCAGGCATGAGGTTCCTCCGGATAGGCCGGCCAAGGTAGACGATGGGCGCGCATAGTATCGATTCTTCGCATCAAGGCGAGGGCCAGACGATGTGGCTGCTGATCTGATGCTGTCGATTCCACTCCTTGACCGACGAATCCCCCAAGTTGGTACAGCATCGACTTCTGCCTCCCACTTGACCGGCACTTGCCCGTCGCGATCATGCCGGCCGGACAAGCTAACCCCGATGGAAATGCGCCATGCCCGCCTTGCCGACCGACTATCCCGATTTCGGCCTCACGCCCGCGCAGCGCCGCGAGGCGGTGTATGGCCACTATTACGAATATCCGGGCATGGACGGCGAACGCGGCGAGATCTGGTGCTACAGTGACCGTTTTTCCTACGCGCCGGGCGAAACTGCCACGCTGTTGGTCAGTTCGACGGCGCCGTCCTTCGATCTTGTGGTCGCGCGCGACGGCGCGGAGTTGACGCAGGTGTTCGCGGAAAGCGGCATCGCCGCGCGCTGGCAGGACACGCCCGACCAGAGTTCGGTCGAAGGCTGCGGCTGGCAGGCGACGTTCGCGCTCGAGGTAGGGGCGGACTGGCCGTCCGGTGCCTATCGGCTGACACTGACGGCAGCAGGGCGCGACGGCAGGCCCATCCTTTGCCACCACCTGTTCGTCGTCCGCCCCAAGCCTGGCCGCAAGCCGGGCCGCATCCTGCAGGTCGCCGCGACCGGCTCGTGGACCGCCTACAATACCTGGGGCGGGTCCAACCATTACCAGGGCATCACCGGGCCGAACCGCGACCAGTTCGCTACCACCGTCAGCACCCAGCGGCCATGGTGCCGCGGCTTCGTCGCGCTGCCGGCGGAAGCGCCGCGCGTGCCGGTCGAAGCGATCGTGCCGCCGCTCGCCGAGCCGCGCTACCCGCATATGGAGTGGGCCTTCGCCAGCGGCCATTCGAAGAAATACGCCTCCGCCGGCTGGGCGAGTTACGACGGGCTGTTCTTTCGCTGGGCCGAGCGCGCCGGCTACGCCGTCGACCTCGCGACGCAGCACGAGCTGCATTTTTCGCCGGAAATCCTCGAGGGCTACGATTGCGCGGTGTTCGTTGGCCACGACGAATACTGGACCTGGGAGATGCGCGACGCCGTCGACAATTTCGTCGAGCGCGGCGGGCGCGCCGCCCGCTTCGCCGGCAATTTCCTGTGGCAGACCCGGCTCGAAGACGAAGGTCGGCAGCAGGTCTGCTACAAATACCGCGCTCGCGCCGAAGACCCGGTCTACCGCGCCGCCGACCCCAGCCGCACTACCAATGCCTGGGAGGCGCCGGAGGTCGGCCGCCCCGGCGCGCTGACCTTCGGCCTCAACGCCACCGCCGGCGTCTATGCCGGCTGGGGCGGCTGCCTGCCGCGCGGCGTGCGCGGCTTTCCGGTCTATCGGCCGGAGCATTGGGCTTTTTCCGGCACCGGCCTCTATTACGGCGACGTGCTCGGCGCCGAGAGCCACATCTACGGCTACGAGGTCGACGGGCTAGACTGCATCGTGCGCAACGGCCTGCCGGAGGCGACCGGAGTCGGTTCGCCGCCGCCCGGCGTGCAGATTCTGGCCATGGGCATGGCCTCGCTGGTCGAGGAAAACCAGGACGTGCCGCCGGGTTGGCTCAATAACGAGGACGCCGTCTTCACCGCCGAAACGCTTTACGGCGAAGCGACGCCCGAGGCGATCGACAAGGTGAAGCGCGGCAACGGCATGATCGTCAATTTCGCCAAGGGCAAGGGCGACGTCTTCCACGCCGGCAGCTGCGAATGGGTGGCCGGCCTGCTGCGCCGCGATGCGATGGTCGAGCAGGTGACCAAGAACGTACTGGGCCGGTATTTGGGCAGCGGGTCAGTGACCTGAAGCGAGAATCCGGCTAGGAGTTTGAGTGCGTCCTTCGAGGCTCGCCCGCCTACCCTCGGTCTATTGATTAGCTGGCTTCTGCAGCGTGCCCGTCCCAGCGCCGACCGTGCCGTCCTCGGCTGGCGCGGGTGCTGCCGGGGCGGTCGTTCCCATCTTGGCGGCGATCCAGTCGGCGTAATTGGCGAGCCGCGTGTAGACGCCGAAGGCGTTCTTGTGGCCGCAGGCGGCTTCCGCGTCGAACGGGCCTTCGCCCCACGAGACGACGCCTACCTGCTCCGGCCCGTCGGCGCCGATCATGAACAGCGGACCGCCACTGTCGCCATTGCAGGCGTCGCGCTGGCCGGTGGTGGTGCCGGCGCAGATCATGTTGGCGGTCAGCGGGTCGCGCATGTGCTTGGCGATCGCGGCGGCGCCCTCAGAGACGCCGTCCTCGGCGTATCGCATGCGAGCACCGAGCTGGCGCAACACGACGCCTAGGTCGCGCGCATAGATTTCCTTGATGCCGGTATTGCAGGCGGCGTTCGGCTGCAGGTCGAGCTCGGCCTGCATCAGATCGTTGGGAAAGCTGCCGTCTTCCATCCTGCCCCAGCCGATCACCGTGGTCTTGCCGCTCTCGGGCGTCTGCTCGGCTGCCAGCTTGATCGTCTTGGCGGTGGCCGGCTCGGCCAGCCGGAGCAGGCCGATGTCGTTGTCCAGCGTCATTTCGCTGTAGCCTTCGTTGACGATCACCTCGGCCACCGCGTAGCGCTTGCCTTCGGCGAGGTGGGTCGCTTCCGTGAGAACGGTAATGGTGCCGGCCGCCACCGGAGCCCCTTGGTTGACCAGGCAGTGCGCCGCCGTCAGCACCCACTGCGGCGCGATCAGGCTGCCGCCGCAGAACTGGGCGTTGGGTTGCGATTCCGCCGAATTGTCGAGCTTGTCCGAAGACAGCAGCGCGACCTGGAACGGCCAGGCGCCTTTCTCGGCTTCCTGACCGCCGAACACGCGGTCGTCCGAGCCGGCGTTCTCAGCGGCTTTCTTGGCGCGCGCGTCGGGCACGCGCGACAGCGGCGAGAGTTCGGGATGGTCGGCCTCCTGCGCGGCGGCGGGCAAGGCGAGCGCAGCCGCGAGCAGGGTCGCTGCCGCAAGCCTGAGCCGGAAAGGTACTGTCAAGGTATCCTCCTGAGACGTGTTGCTGAGACAAGGCTCCCGGCCCCACGGGTGCCAATTCCATCCGTAAGCCCCCCACGGGCGAAGCGAAAGGTTCTTTTTGTTGTCGGCGAAGGTGGATTAATTTGGGCAACTGTGCTTGCGGCGTCGGTATAGGTAACGTGATGGAAGGCAACAGGCGCCTTCACGGCATTTTCGAGTCTGAAACATTGTTTTATCGCCACCACGATCTGGACAACATTCTTGGTATTTGTTCCAGTCCTCTGGGGCTTAGGGAGAATTTCCACATGAAACTACAGGTAACATCATTCGTCGCCGCCGCGCTCGTCTCGACGGCGCTCTGGACCGTTCCTGGACTGGCGCAGCAGGCGGGCGGCGCCAGCGAAGGTGACGGCGGCTCGCCGCGCGCCGCGCCTATGGAGGAGTATAAGTTCGGCCGCGCCAAGCCGATCGCCCCACCGAAGATCGAGGCGGGAGAGGAAAGCCGCGCCGCGCCCGCCGACGAGAAGAAGGCGGTCGATTCGCTGACCGTGCTGTCTAAATCACGCGATGGCAAGGAAACGCGCACGCCAGCGAGCGACGCGGTGAAGGCCAAGGTCATCGAGCTGCTGAACGCTCCGGCTGACGGCAAGAAGGCCGAGGGCGCGAGTGCGCAGATGGCGGCTGATCCGGCGCTCGTGGAAGGCGACGAAAGCAACCGCCAGGTGTTCGGCAATGACGACCGCGTGCAGATCAAGAACACCAAGATCTACCCGTTCACTGCGATCGGCTACATCGAGGCCAAGTCGAAGGCCGGCTACGGAAGCTGCTCGGGCACGCTGATCGGCCCGCGCACCGTTCTGACCGCAGCGCATTGCCTTTACAGCAACGAGGACAAGGCCTGGTTGGACGAGATCCTGTTCATTCCGGCCATCAACGGCCCGGACGACATTCCGTTCGGCGCCTACCAGTACGAAACGCTGAGCATAGTCGAAGGTTACGCCACCAACTATCAGGGGTATTACGGCTCCGTGGTGCCGTGGGATCTCGGCATCATCACGCTGGCGCAGCCGATCGGCGACAATCTCGGCTGGCTGGGTTACGCCAACTACGACAACCTCGGCGATTTCGACGCCAACATCGTCGGCTACCCCGGCGACAAGCCGAGCGCAACGATGTGGCGGGCTACCTGCGGGGTGATGGCCGAGAACATCGGCGAGGTGAACTTCTTCTACGACTGCGACACCTATCCGGGCTCCAGCGGCAGCTCGGTGTATGCCTATGACAACGGCTCGAAACAGCGCGTGGTGGTCGGCGTCAACGTCGCCGAGAGCCCCGAGGCCAACACGGCGGTGCGCCTCAACGCCGCTTATGTCGAGTGGATCAACGGCCTCTGGAAATAAGGCTAAGCGTTACGCTCCGCTGACAACGAAGTCGGCCCGCCCGATCTCTGGCGGGCCGAAAGCCTTCCGGGAAGCATGTCCGGCAGGTTTTTTGTTCGGCATCCCTTGGAAACCGCTGCCGGAGAGCCGGCGTCAAACCAACGCCGGCGCGGGCATACCCGCCGGAAGTAGTCGTGACGCCAGTTCCTCAACTCCGCGCTGAAGCTTATCCGGTACCATCCATCAGTTCCGCTGCTTCCGGCGCGATCAGCCCGGGATCACCGAGAGAAGTCGGTCAGCACTCATCATGCTGCCAGACGCATTGGGTTGCGATCGAATCTAGGATCGAAGCGATCAGCCCCAGCCGCCGCCGCCAGGCCCCTCACCACCGCCACCTTCACCTCCACCGCCGCCGCCGCCGGAACCACCGTCGCCTCCGGAGCCGCCGCCAGAACCGCCACCACCTTCACCGCCGCCGCCAGAACCGCCGCCGCTTGAGCCGCCACCCGAGGAACCACCGCCACTCGAGCTCCCGCCTCCGGACGAGCCGCCCGAACCTCCGCCGCTGCTTCCGCCAGCACTGCCGCCGCCTCCAGAGCGACCGCCGCTGCGGCCGCCGGAGCGCTCGCGCGAACCGGTTGTGTTCATGCCAACGGACTTGGCCTTGGAGGACGCCGCAGCTGTCTTGGCTTTATGAGTGGGCTTTGGCGCCAGCAGTGGACTGTTCATCGTACTGCAGGCCACGAGCGCGCTTGATGCCACCCCCGCCACCAGGAGAAGAAATAGTTTTCGCATGGGCTCTCGCTCCCCGCTTGAGTCTTGTCAAAGCATGTCCAGTCGTGGCGTCGACGCGATCCACTCGTGGCCGACCATTTCAACGAAAAGGTCGAGCGGATCGGAAGGCGCCTTGCCCCCCAGGATCTCCCCGGCCGCCGCGCGCACGCGCGGCCCCAACTTGCCGTCGACATCGATACCGGTGGCGCCCAGGCGCTGCAGCGCCTTCTGGCTTTCGGCGACCAGTTGTTCCTGTGGTATCGCCGCCAGGCGCTGGCGCGCATCCTCGCTGGCTTTGCCGGCCTTACGTGCGACGGCAAGCCCGTAGAGCCGCAGCGCTTCGTCCGGCGCGGATGCCAGCGACGGCTTCGCCGTGATGATCTCGGCGGCGTAGAAGGCGCCCCAGCCGTCGCCGCGGGCGGCACTTTCGCGGAAAAGCGTCAACTGGGCGGCCTCGTCGGTCTTGCCCGCCTTGCGATCCATCAGCGCCATCAGCGTGGCAGCATAAGGGTGCAGCTTGCGGTTCGCTTCGTCGAACAGCTGGTAGGCGCGCGAACCATCCTGGCCGACGAAGACGCCGTCGCGATACATCATCCCGAGATTGACTTCTCCCCAGACATCGCCGCGTCCCGCCGACGTCTGGAACATGACGAAGGCGCGTTCCTCGTCCTTCTGCACGCGGTTGCCGTAGCGGTATTCGGCGCCGAGCTGGTTCAGCGCGTAGGTATGGCCGGACTCCGCGGCCTTGTTGAGCAGTTCGATGCCGCGCTTGACGTCGGTTTTCACGCCCTTGCCGTCGAGCAGCGCCCGACCTAATGAGTATTGGCCATAAGGATCGCCTTTGCGAGCGGCGGCTTCGAACAGCGGGATCGCCTTCTTCTCGTCGCGCGGCACCGCCGCGCCGAGCTGGTAGAGGCGGCCGAGGAACTGGCCGGCGCGCACATGGCCGCCGTCGAGCGCGGCCCGCACCATCTTCAGCGCGCCGTCGAAGTCGCCCTTGGCGTAGAGCACGCGGCCATATTCGAACTTGAAACGCGGAATGTCCGGAAAATCGGCGACCGCCTTCTGGCAAGCGGCGAGCGCCTCGCCGATGGCGATATCGTTGGGCAGCACGCCCTCGGTGACGGCCTGGATATCGAGCGGCTCGGCGGCGAGGCGGTCGCAGGCATTCACCTCGGCATCGACGGCGATCACCACCGGCTTCGCCTGCGCTGCGGCCACAACCGGCGCCAGCACGACCTGGGCTTCGCCGTCGGTGCGGTGGATGGCCGGGCGGATGCGCATCTTCGGCAGGTCCTCGGCCTTCACCAGGTCACCAAGCACCAGCATGTCGTTGCCGACGGCGACCTGGGCGGCCGGGTCGCGCGCCTCCACCCGCAGCCAGCCGGTCGGCCGTGCGGCGCCCAGCTCCAGCGTCGGGATGGGCGTGAAGCCGGTGCCGACATCGCTGGTAAGCGAGACCTTCACAGGCGTGATCGCCTTGGTGACGCTGGCAGTGTCGTCGTTGGCGGCAACCACCAGCGGCGGCTCGGCCATGCCGGGAACGCTCGGGTCGAAGACGATGGCGACCGCGCCATTGGCGGTCTGGCCGCTGTCGGACCTGATCACGTAAGGCAGCAGCTCGACCGGCTTCTGGCCGGAATCGGCGGCGTAGACGATCTCGCCGATGCGCTTTGCGTCGAACGACGCGCCGGGCTGCACGACCTTGTCGTCGAGCAGCAGCACGCCGTTCTTCGGCGCCTTCTCGAAGCTGGCGGTCAGCGTCATGCCGTCGCTGGCGATCGGCGGCTGGATGTCGAGGTCTATGCGTGTCGCGGCCGTGGAGACCCGAACCTCCGTCACGCTCTCGCCGAGCACGAGAATTGCCTGCTCCGAAACGAAATAGAATTGCGAGGTCAGGCTGGACACGTCCCAGGGCACCTGCCGTCCGCCCGTCTTGTCCATGACGGCGCTGCGCACCAGGGTGAGGACTTCGCGGACCTCCTTGTTGGGGCGCAGCGCGTTGTCGGCAAAGGCGCTGGCGAATGGGCTGATCTTCCCGCCGCCGTCATAAGCCACCTCGTCCGGCGCGGTCGAGTAGACGATCAGCGAGCCCTGCTTGGGCGTCAGCGACGCCAGGCCCTTCTTGCCGGAGACGTCGACCTTCCTGTCGCCGAGATAATAATACTGGTTGCGGAACGGATTGTTGCGGCAGGCATCGAGCACCAGTATCTGCAGGCCGGACGATGCCCGCATGTATTCGAGCAGGCTGTTGATGTTGTAGGTCTGCACTTCCAGGTCGTAGGACGAACTGAGGCTGGCATCGACCGGGATGATGAAATTCTGGTCGGCGACCTGGACGGCGTGGCCGCTATAATAAAAAAGCGCGATGTCGCCGTCGTTCAGCGTCTGCAGGAAGGCGCGGACGGTCTTTTCCAGCCCCGCCTTGTCGAGATCCTCGCCGATGGTCACCTCGAAATTGGCGTCGCGCAGCACCGTGCCGATGCGCTCCGCGTCGTTTACGGCGTTCGGTAGCGTCTCGAGGTTCTTGTAGGCGGAATTGCCGATCACCAGTGCCGCGCGGCGGCCGGCGATACCGTTCTCGGCAGCCTGCAACGGCCGCGGCATCAAAGCCGCGGCGAGACAAAGTATAAAGAAGGCCAACGCCAAACGGCGCTTCACCGTGGCTGGGCGGCCTGGCAAGGACAGCGACATCATCCGGTCATCTCGGCCTGCAAGCACCTGCGAAGTCTACGCGCTTTGCAAGGTTGCATAAAGATGATTCAGAACGGTGTCGCGATGGCCCGATCCTGTTACGAGTCCGGCAGGCTCGGCTAGGCGCCTTACGCCGACGCCGCCTTGTTGGCGTCCAGCCGGTTGATCGCCTCGACATTGCCTGCCGAAGGGCCGTTCGGGTCGAAGTCGGACGCCAGCCAGGTATCGACGATCGCCTTGGCGAGTTCGGGGCCGATGACGCGCGCGCCCATGGTGATGATCTGGGCGTTGTTGGATTTCGCCGCCCGTTCGGCGGAGTAGGTGTCGTGGGTCAGCGCGGCGCGGATGCCGGGCACCTTGTTGGCGGAGATGCAGACGCCGATGCCGGTGCCGCAGAACAGGATGCCGCGCTCGAATGTGCCGTCAACGATCTCGCGCCCGACCTTGTCCGACAGGTCGGCGTAAAAACCCGACTGGCTGAGATCGGTAAGCTCGACCTCCGGCTTGCTCTTCAGATGCGTGGCGATCACGTCGAGCAGCGGCTTGCCGGCGCTGTCCGCGCCGATGACGACCTTCATGGGAGCTCTCCTTCGCAGGCCGCCGGCCGCGGCGGCATTTTTTTCCGAGTTCGAGATATTCCGGCAGGCGCCGTGGTTCAATAGTACTCAGGCGAAGATCGGCCTCACCCGCCGAAGCCGGTGAGGAACGCGGTGAGATTGTCGCCGAGCGCGTCGCAGAGGTAGCCGCCCTCCTGGACGATGGTCGTCGGCAGCCCGAGCGTGCGGATCGCCGCGCCGATCTTCGAAAACCCGGGCGTGGTCACCGACAGCCCGCCGAACGGGTCGCCCTCGAAGGCGTCGAGGCCCAGCGCCACCACCAGCGCGTCCGGAGCGAAGGCGCGGATGCGGCGCAACGCGACATCCATCGCTTCCAGGAAGGCCCCATCGCCGGATTTGCGCTGCAGCGGCAGGTTGAGATTGTAGCCCAGGCCCGCCCCTTCGCCGCGTTCGTCGGCATGGCCCCAGAAGAACGGATAGAACCGGACCGGGTCGGCGTGGATCGACACGGTCAGCACGTCGGCGCGGCCGTAGAAGATGCCTTGCGTGCCGTTGCCGTGATGCAGGTCGACGTCGAGTATGGCGACGCGGGCGGCGCTGCGGCGCAACCGCTGCGCCGCGATCGCCGAGTTGTTGAGGAAGCAGAAGCCGCCGGCCACGTCGGTAAAGGCATGGTGCCCGGGCGGGCGGCAGAGCGCGTAGGCCGACAGTTCACCGGCCAGCACCGCGTCGGCCGCGGCCACCGCCGACCAGGCGCTCCAGCAGGCGCTGTCGAAGGTCTCGGCCGAAATGGGGCAGGCGGTGTCGGCCATGTGGTAACCGGCCTGGCCGACCGCCGAGGCTGGATAGGTGCCGCCGCGCGCGATCGGGTGGATGTTGGGGATCACTTCCTCCGAGGCGCCTTCGATGCGGCGCCAGCGCCCGAAAATGTGTTCGAGGAAGTCGAGATATTCCGGCGTGTGGATCGCCGCGATCGGGCCAAGGCCGAAATCCTGCGGCCGCTCGATTGCGCATCCCGCCGCCTTCGCGCCAGCCAGCAGCCGCTCGACGCGTTCCGGCTGCTCCGGATTGGGCAACGGCGCCCCGCTCGACAGGAAGGCTTTAGGGTCGTGGCGCTTCTGTTCGTCGGCGTAGAAGGCTTTCATTACCATTTCTCTCCTGGCAGGGGCGGCCGCTGGCCGTCGCAGAAGGCATAAAACGCCTCGCCCATCACCTTGTGAATCTGCTCGTATTCCGAATGGGTGATGCCCAGCTTGTTGTAAAAGGCCTGCGCGCCGAGATTGTCGACGTCGACGGACAGCCTGAGATAGGCGCCGCCCTTGGCGCGCGACTTCCTGCCGACGTGGCGCAGCAGCGCCTCGCCGACCTTGTGCCCGCGAAACGCCTGCTCGACATAGATGTCCTGCACGAAAACGCCGGGCTTGCCGAGCCAGGTCGAGAAGATCGGGAAATGCAGGCACATGCCGGCAAAGGCGCCATCGACCTCGGCGACCTCGACGAACAGCACGGGCTCATCGCCGAAGGCGTGGCGGGTGAGATCGTCGGGTGTGCTCAAAACATGGTCAGGCGCGCCGATGTGGTCGGCAAGCGACCGGATCGCCTGGTGCACGCGTTCCATGTCCTCGCGCCGCCCGGGCCGGATGTCGACGGCCGGCTTGTGCTCGGAGCGCTCGGCCATCAGAACGCCACCCGGTCGCCGCCCTTCAGCGCCAGCATGGCGCGTGCCTCGGCGGGCGTCGCGACGTCCAGCGACAGCCCTTCCAGGATGGCGCGGATGCGGCGCACCTGGTCGGCGTTGGAGCGGGCGAGGCCGCGGCCGTCATAAAGACTGTCCTCCAGGCCGACGCGGACATTGCCGCCCATGGTCGCGGCCATGGTGATCAACGGCATCTGGGCGCGGCCGGCGGCCAGCACGGAGAAGCGGTAGTCGTCGCCGAACAGCTTGTCGGCGATGCGTTTCATGTGGGCGAGATTGTCCGGATCGGCGCCGATACCGCCGAGGATGCCGAGCACGAACTGGATGAAGACGGGCGGCTCGACCAGGCCGCGATCACGGAAATGCGCGAGCGAATAGAGGTGGCCGACGTCGTAGCACTCGAATTCGAACCGCGTGCCGAAACCCTTGCCGAGGCGGACCAGAATGTCCTCGATGTCGGCGAACGTGTTCTTGAATACGGTCGAGCGCGTCGCCTCCAGCAGCTTCGGCTCCCAGTCGTGTTTCCACGCGCGCGGGCGGTCGAGCATCGGAAACAGGCCGAAATTCATCGAGCCCATGTTGAGCGAGCACATTTCCGGCTCGGCCCGCACGGCCGCGGCAAGGCGCTCGTCCAGGCTCATCAGCGAGGAGCCGCCGGTCGAGATGTTGATGACCGCGTCGGTGGCCTGCTTGATGCGCGGCAGGAACTGCATGAACACGTTCGCGTCGGCGGTTGGGCGCCCGTCCTCGGGGTTGCGGGCATGCAGATGCAGGATCGACGCGCCGGCCTCCGCCGCGGCGATGGCGTCGGCCGCGATCTGGTCTGGTGTCACCGGCAGATGCGGCGACATCGTCGGGGTGTGGACCGACCCGGTCACCGCGCAGGTGATGACGACTTTTCTCGCTTCTTTGGCCATTGCCCGGTCCCTCAGCCCTCGACCGGCAGGTCGAGGTCACCAGCCACGGCCGCGATCGAGTCGCCAAGCACCGAGACGATCTCGCCGACCTCCTCGCGCGTCACGATCAGCGGCGGCGCCACCATGGTGTAGTCGCCCTGCACGCCGCCCTTGACGCGGCGCGAATAGATGATGAGGCCACGTGCGTAGGCCGCATCGAGAATGCGCTGGCCGATCTTCCACGCCGCCGGCAGCGGCGCGAAGGTCTCACGGTCGGCATATTCGATCGCCGTCATCAGGCCCTTTCCGCGCACGTCGGCGATGAAGGGGAAGCGCCGCGCCAGGCCGCGCAGGCCGTCGATCAGGACGTCGCCCATGCGGGCGGCGTTGTCGATGAGGCCGAGGCGGTCCATCTCGCCCATGATCGCCAGCCCGGCCGCGCAGGCGAGCGGGTTGCCGGCATAGGTATGGCCGTGCTGGAAACCGCCCATTGCCACGACCGGCCGCACGATGCGCTCGGGCGCGGCCAGCGCGCCCAGCGGTACATAGCCGGAACCTATGCCCTTCGACAGCGAAACGATGTCCGGCCGGCAATTCCAGTGGTCGCCGCCCAGCATGCGGCCGGTGCGTCCGACGCCGCTCATCACCTCGTCGTGGATCAGCAGGATGCCATGGCGGTCGCAAATTTCGCGGATGCGCGGGTAGTAGCTTTCGGGCGCTACCAGCGCGCCGGTGGCGGCGCCGCCGATCGGCTCCATGATGAAGGCCAGCACCGAATCGGGGCCCTCGACCAGGATCTTTTCCTCCAACATGTCGGCGTAACGAACGCCGCGCTCATCCATCGACAGGTTGTCGCGGTCGCGATAGGCGGTCGGCGCCGGCACGGTCGGCATCATCAGGATCTGCTCGGCGAAAGTGTCGGTGAGCAGTCCGTCGCCGGTGACCGCCAGCGAGCCGTAGGTGCCGCCGTGGTACGAGGGCATGCGCGCGATCACCTTCCAGCGATTCTTCTGGCCGGTGGCCACGGCCCATTGCCGCGCCAGCTTGATGCAGGATTCCACCGCCTCCGAGCCGCCGGAGACGAAGAAGATGCGGTCGAGCCCGGCAGGCAGGCGCTCGGCCAGCGTATGCGCCAGTTCCTCGGCCGGCTCGTTCTCGAAATGCAACCGGTAGGCGAAAGTGGTCCTCTCCATCTGCCGCCGCATCGCCTCGAGCACGGCCGGGTTGCCGTAGCCTAGATTGACGGCGACCGGTCCGCTGGAACCGTCGATGAAGCGGCGACCGCCCTCGGTCCAGAGATAAATGCCTTCGGCGCGGTCGACAACCGGACGGCGCAGGCTGGAGAGATAGAACAGGTTGGAGGGGCGGGGCGTATGCTGGTCCATGAATGCGTTCCTGCGTCGCTGCGCGACATCGTGTCGGGGTGCGTCCTTCGAGGCTCGACCGCGAAAGCTTTCTTTCGCATCTTCAGCGCGTTGCGGCTCGCACCTCGGGATTGTTCAGACCGGAGAGATGGCGACCAGATGTGCGAGGACATCGCGAACGAGGTTTGATCATTGCGGATTCTGGCTCAGGTCGAAAGAGGCGATCTTCTGGTGTCGGAATAAGACCTCGACGAGGCCGTCCTTGTCGTCGGGCCTGGAGGCCAAGTGTTGGACGCGCCGGGCGAGCCTCGGAGGACGCACTCCAAAAAAACTCACCGCGCCACGTAGTCGAAATAGTCGAAATCGGCGGGCAATGCCGCGCCGCTGGTGTCGAACGCCATCATGCCGACGAAGGCTCCCGTGAACGATCCGTGCTCGCCGCGGCCCGCCTCGTCGGACACGATGCTGGCGTCGAGTTCCGGCGCCAGCGGTCTCCAGCCGTCGCCGGCGTCGTAGGAGAACACCAGCCGCGCGGCGTCGACATCGGCGGCGAGGCGCACCGGCGCTTCGCCCGGCAGCGGGACCGGTTCATCGAGCGGGAAGGTGAGCCGCCCGTCCGGCCAGTCGCCGAGGCAGCTCATCGCCGTCAGCACCCTGCCGCGCCGCGCGTCGTGGGTGACGGCGAGGAGGTGGAACTTGTGACGGTTGTAATAAAGCACCAGGCCCGCTGCCTGCTGGAAGGTTCGCGGCTGAAAATCGACCGCCGTCTCCGCCCGGAACACAAAATGCTCCTGGCGGCGGGCGACCAGCGACTGCTCGAAGAAGCTGCCGATGGATTCACGGCCGAACAGGCGCAGGTGGCCGGGCCGCTGCGCCAGCGAGAACAGGCGCTCCGGATAGGGGGTGCGCAGCCACTGGAACTCGACCGGCAGGCGCGGCTCGTCGAAATCGCGGCGTGACGGCAATGGCGCCGGCGGAGACGGCACGACTCCCTTCGGGGCCTGAACGTCGGCCTCGGGAACCGGCGAAGCCTGTACGAGCCGCAGCCAGCCGTCCTCGCCCCAGACGCATTTCTGGATCGCCGTCTCGCGCCCGAGCGGCGAGCGGCGCAGGCCCGGCAGCGGTCGCGAGCAAAGATGCGTGTGGTAGATTTCCCCCTCCGGCGTCTCGACGATCTGGCCGTGGCCGGCGCGCTGCAGAGGCGCCTGCGACGCGTCCTTCGACGTGATCAGATGGATATCGGGATGCAGCTCGTAAGGGCCGAGCAGCGACCGTGAACGCGCCATGGTGACGGCGTGATCGTAGCCGGTGCCGCCCTCGGCGGTGGTGAGATAATACCAGCCGCCGCGCTTGACGAGATGCGGTCCCTCGACCAGCCCATGCGCGCTGCCGGGAAAGATGTTTTCGACGGGACCGACCAGCTTGCGCGCTGCCGGATCGTATTGCTGGCAGAGGATGCCGGCGAAGGACGGATGTTTCGGATGGCCGCCGACGCCGTCGGAGACGTGGTTCCACAGCATGTTGAGGAACCATTTCCTGCCGTCGTCGTCGTGGAAGAGCGACGGGTCGAAGCCGCTCGAATTGATGTAAACCGGGTCGGACCACGGCCCGTCGATCGACGGCGCGGTGACGATGTAGTTGTGCCCGTCCTTGAAGTTGCCGTCGAGGCGCTTCACGTCGGTATAGACCAGCCAGAACAGCCCGTCGGCGTGAGACAGGCACGGCGCCCAGATGCCGCCCGAATCCGGGTTGCCGCGCATGTCGAGCTGGCTGGCGCGTTCCAGCGGCCGCTTCGCCAGCCGCCAGTTCACGAGATCGGTCGAATGGTGGATCTGGACGCCCGGATACCATTCGAAGGTGGAGGTGGCGATGTAATAGTCCGGTCCGACCCGGCAGATCGACGGGTCAGGATTGAAGCCGGGCAGGATCGGATTGCGGATCATATTTGCATCCCGCTGTGTTGCCCCCTCCGCGCTTCGCGGCGAGGATTTTTCCGCCAAGTGCGGCACCTCAGCCAATCTCCCCGGTCACGGTGAGGGACCACGAAGTGGCGGAGGTCGCTCGTAACGATCATTACTACTTCCGCGCCGGCCCCTTGCGCTCGGCCGACGCCGCCCACAGGTTGATGTCGGCCTCCCGCGCATACTCGTCGATCTCGGCGAGCTCGGCCGCGCTGAAGTCGAGGTTCTTCAGCGCGCCGACGCAGTCCTCCACCTGCTCCGGCCTGCTGGCGCCGATCAGCGCCGTGGTCACGCGGCCGCCGCGCAGCACCCAGGCCAGCGCCATCTGCGCCAGCGTCTGGCCGCGGCGCTCGGCGATGCCGTTGAGCGCCTCGATGTTGCGGAGCGTCTGTTCGTTGATGAAGGCGGGCCGCAGCGACTTGCCCTGGCTGGCACGGCTGCCTTCCGGAATGCCGCCGAGATATTTCGCGGTCAGCATGCCCTGCGACAGCGGCGAGAACGCGATCGAGCCGACGCCCAGCCCGTCCAGCGTGTCGAGCAGGCCGTCCTCCTCGACCCAGCGGTTTATCATCGAATAGCTCGGCTGGTGGATCAGCAGCGGCGTGCCTAGCTCGCGCAGGATGCTTGCCGCCTCGCGGGTGCGCTGCGAATTGTAGGAGGAGATGCCGACGTAAAGCGCCTTGCCGGAGCGCACGGCGTGGTCGAGCGCCATCATCGTCTCTTCCAGCGGTGTCTCCGGGTCGAAGCGGTGCGAATAGAAGATGTCGACATAGTCGAGGCCGAGGCGCTTCAGGCTCTGGTCGAGGCTGGCCAGCAGGTATTTACGGCTGCCCCATTCGCCGTAGGGGCCGGGCCACATCTCGTAACCCGCCTTGGTCGAGACCACCAGCTGGTCGCGCAGGCCGGCGAAATCGCTGCGCAGGATTTCGCCGAAGGCGGTTTCCGACGAGCCGGGCGGCGGGCCGTAATTGTTGGCGAGGTCGAAATGGGTGATGCCGAGCTCGAATGCCTTGGCGCAGATGGCGCGCTTGGTTCGCATCGGCGCGTCCTCGCCGAAATTGTGCCAGAGGCCGAGCGAGATCGCCGGCAGCTTCAGGCCGGACTTGCCGCAGCGGTTGTAACGCATGGAGCTGTAGCGGGCCATGGACATGGGTTCCTCGGAGAATGGGCGTGGGTTCAGCGTTGTCGGCTTACACCAGTCGCCGCCGATTTTCACCCGCCGTCCGCTTTGCTTGATCCGCAGGGAGGCGGAATGGCTAGTCGCGGATCAGCCGAAAACGTAGAGCGCGATCAAGCCGACGGTGCCGACGATCAGCCGCCACCAGGCGAACAGCGCAAAACCGTGGCGCGAGACGTAGCCGAGCAGGAAACGCACGACGATCACCGCCATCACGAAAGCTGCCACGAAACCGGTAGCGATGATCGGCAGGTCGGCCGCCGACAGGATATCGCGGTTCTTCAGGAGGTCGTAGGCGAAGGCGCCGGCCATGGTCGGCATGGCCAGGAAGAACGAAAATTCGGCCGCCGAGCGCTTGTCCGCGCCCATCAGCAGCGCTCCCACGATGGTCGCGCCCGAGCGCGAGGTGCCGGGAATCATCGCCAGGCACTGGAACAGGCCGATCTTCAGGCAGAGCGACAGAGGGAAATCGGTGACGTCTCGATAGCGCGGCTTCAGCGCCATGCGATCCACCGCGAAAAGCACGAAGCCGCCGAGAATCAGCATGATGCAGATCAGCTTCGGCGTCTCGAACAGCACCGTCTTGATGAAGTCGTGCGCCAGCGCGCCGATCACCGCCGCGGGCAGGAAGGCGATCAGGATGCCGGCGACGAAACGCCGCGTGCGCGGGTCGCGCGGCAGGTCGATCAGCATCCTCCACAGCCGCGCCGAATAGACCGAGAGGATGGCGAGGATGGCGCCGAGCTGGATCAGCACCTCGAACGCCTTGCCGGTCGACTGGAAGCCGAGGAAGTGGCCGGCAAGCAGGATGTGGCCGGTCGACGACACCGGGATGAACTCGGTCAACCCCTCGAGCAGGCCGAGCAGCAGGGCTTCGACGATCGTCTGGTTTTCCATGGAAGGGCTCTCGGGGAGGGTCAGTGAGGCACTGAGCAAGGGAGACTAGGATGAACCGTCCGGGGAGTTGCACTATCTGAGTCGCGTCCGCCGCTTCAAGCGGCGCTTGCGGCCTCCAACTCGATTGATGGAGCGGCGTCAGGCGAAGAACAGCCAGCCGGTGAGCACGAAGATCGGTATCAGCACCGCGCCCGACCACGCCATGTAGCCGAAGAAGCCGGGCATGTTGACGCCGCGGTGCTTGGCGATTGCGTAGACCATGAAGTTGGGCGCATTGCCGATATAGGTGTTGGCGCCCATGAAAACGGCGCCGGTCGAGATCGCCGCCAAGGTCGTGGCAAGCGTCGTCATCAGTTGCTGCGGTTCGCCGCCGGCAAGCTCGAAGAAGACGAGATACGTCGGCGCGTTGTCGAGGAAGGACGACAGCAGCCCGGTCAGCCAGAAATAAGCGAGCTCGTTCGGTTGGCCGCCTTCGGTGGTCACCAGCCTGACCAGCGGGGCAAACGCTCCGTCGGTTCCCGCCCGCAAAATGGCGATGACCGGCACGATGCAGATGAAAATGCCGGCGAACAGTTTCGCCACCTCGACGATCGGCCCCCAGGTGAAGCCATTTGCCCGGCGGTACTCCTCGCGCGTAACCCTCAGCGAAATCAGCGCCAGCGAAACGATGATTAGGTCGCGCACGACGTTCTGCAGTTCAAGGGGCACGCCGGCGACATCGACAGAGATGTCCGGCTTCCAGGCGGCGGACAGCAGGATCGCGCCGATCACGCCAGCCAGCAGCGGCAGGTTGACGAGGCCGCGGATGCGCACAGCCTTGTCCGGCGTCGGGTCCTTGATCTTGGGCATGCCGGCCTCGCGGCTGTGCAGCCAGATGTCGAGCACGAGGAAGACGGCGAGCACCAGGGCTCCGACGAACAGTGTTTCCATCCAGATATTGCTGGTGGTCCAGAAGAAATCGACGCCGCGCAGGAAGCCGACGAACAGCGGCGGGTCGCCCAGCGGCGTCAGCGAGCCACCGATATTGGAGACGAGGAAGATGAAGAAGACGACCACATGCGCGTTGAAAGGCCGGTTGTCGTTCGCCCGGATCACCGGCCGGATCATGATCATCGAAGCGCCGGTGGTGCCGACCACCGACGCCAGCAGCGCGCCGATCAGCAGCAGGCCTGCATTCACCAGCGGGGTTCCATGGATGTTGCCGGCGACCAAAATGCCGCCGGCGATGGTGAACAGCGCAAACAACAGGATGATGAACGACATGTATTCGAGCAGCAGCGCGTGCAGCACCGCCTCGAGCGAAACCGCCGTTCCATAAAGCAGCAGCATCGGCACGACGGCGAGAGCCGCCCATGCCGCTGTGATCTTGCCGTAGTGATGTTCCCAGAGATGGGGATAGAGCAGCGGGCCGGTGGCGATCGACAGCAGCAGGCCTACGAACGGCAAGGCCCACACCAGCGGCATTGCGGCGCCCGGAAGGCCGCCGGCTTCGGCCGCGATGGCCGTGCCGCCGGTAAGCAGCAGCGTCGCCGCCGCCGCGCCGGCCGATCGATAAGGCAAAATCCGCATCAGCCCCGTTTCCTTCTGGCCCCAGCCACACCACGGCCGGCCGGATCCGCCAAACCGTCAGCCGTGTTTCGCCTGCACCGTCTGGATCACGCAAGGATAAAATGGCCCCGAAGGCCACCGATGGCATTCGGCTGGGGTATTCGTGGACGCCAGCAGCCCATTGAGCCCACGGCGGCGGCAAGTGCTCGGCCCTCGTCCGTGCCGAACTTCCGTCTCCATGTCGCTTGCCGCCAGACAGGCGCTCCGCCCAAAAGCGAACCGCGCGTCATCTTTCGGACACGAACTCGTCATCTTTCCGCCGCCAAAGTCTCAGGTATAACGGGTCTGGTGCCGGACCGACGCGGCCGGCCGTCAATGCTGGAGGCACGCCTGATGTCGTGGGGTCTTGGGATCGACGGTTCCCGCACTCGTTCAGGGATTGTATCGCTGCGGCTTGCTGGCGCCGCGGTGGCTCTGGCTGCCTCGCTCGCAGCGACGTCCCTCGCCTCCGCGGCCGACTGCAAGTCCATGCCGGCACCGTCCATCGACTGGCGCGAGTGCAACAAGAGCAGCCTGCTCCTGTCGGAAAGCCAGCTCGACGGAGCCGTCGCGGCGGACGCCGACCTGAACGGCACGGACCTGCGCAACTCCAGCCTCGTCGGGGCCAATTTCGAAAAGGCATCGCTGATCCGCTCCTCACTCGCGGGCTCCAAAGCCGACAAGGCGAATTTTGCCCGCATCGAAGGGTACCGGACGATCTTTTCGGACATTTCGGCGACCGGTGCCATCTTTACCAGCGCCGAGTTGCAGCGCGCCGATTTCAGCAACGCCAACCTGACCGGTGCGGATTTTCAGAAGGCCGAGCTCGGGCGTGCGAATTTCGCCGGTGCCACCATCACCGGAACGCATTTCGCGATGGCGAATCTCGCCCGCGCCAAGTTCAAGGGCGTGAAATTCGAAGGCCCGATCGACTTCAACGGCGCATTCCTTTTCCTGACCCGCATCGAGGGCCTCGACCTGAGCCAGGCGACTGGCTTGCAGCAGTGGCAGATCGACCAGTCCTGTGGCGACACGTCGACAAAGCTGCCCTCCGGATTGAACGCGCCGGCCGGTTGGCCCTGCGGCCACGAGTGATCCTCGATCTGTCCTGACAGGCTCTGTCAGTGGGCTGCGCCAAGCCGGCTGCGGGCCAGCTCCGGTTTCGCCATTTTCCTGTAGCGTGACCGCCGGCGAATCGTCTCCGACCGCTCGTTGGCAACGATCCGCAGTCGGCTTGGTAAAGGAAGCTGCAGTGGCGGATGCAACGGCGCAGGCGGCGCCCGCACTCAAGGAAATTTTTGATCGGGCGCGGCTTGCCCACATCGCTGCGCAGGCCGAAGCCGTGTCGCCAGGCTTCGACGTGGAGCGCTTCACGATGCTTGCCACGGACAACCTCGACGCGCTCGGCATCATGCAGCGCATGCGGCAGGTGGCGAACAGCCTGGGTGCGACCTTGCCGGCAGATTTTGCGCAGGCGGCCGACATCCTTCGGGCTCTGGCGCCGCGCATCGAGCACGGTTTCGCGTCGATTGCCTTGTGCGAATACGTGGCACTCTATGGGCAGGAACACGTCGGGCTATCGCTTGAGACGCTGCGCGACCTCACCCGCTTCGGCTCCGCCGAATTCGCCATCCGCCATTTCCTTGCCCGCGACTTCGACGGCACGCTCGCCGTCATGCGCGGCTGGGCCGAGGACGACAACGAGCATGTGCGCCGACTGGCCAGCGAAGGATCCCGACCGCGCCTGCCGTGGTCATTCAACCTGCGCAACCTTATGGCCGACCCATCGCCGACCGCACCGATTCTGGAAGCGCTGAAGCGCGACCCCAGCATCTATGTACGCAAATCGGTCGCCAACCATCTCAACGACATCACCAAGGACAATCCCGACCTTGCGATCGGCCGCGTCTCCGCCTGGGACATGGCCGATCCCGCCACCGCCTGGATCGTGCGGCATGCGTTGCGCACGCTGATCAAGAAGGGCGAACCACGGGCGCTGGCGCTGATCGGCGCCACCGGAAAGCCGGCGGTGCGCGTGGACGCTTTTGTCGTCGAGCCGGCGGCGATCGCGCTGGGCGACCGCATAACGCTGACCGCCGCCCTCGCCTCGACGGCCGATGCGCCGCAGCAGCTGGTCGCCGACTACGCCATCCACTACGTCAAGAAGAACGGCGCGGCGACGCGAAAAGTGTTCAAGCTGAAGCAGCTCACCTTGCCGCCGGCCGGCAGCGTGGACCTCGCGATCAGCCAGACGGTGCGCGACTTCACCACGCGCAAGCATTATGCCGGCCACCACCGCGTCGAGCTGATCGTCAACGGCGAGACGGTGGCGGAAGGCGGGTTCGAGCTGATGACCTGACCCGCTGGCGCGCGGCGCTGCGGCATTGATCCGTTGCTTCATTTGAGCCCGCCCTTCAGCATGAAGCCTTTGATTTCCATGCCGGCTTTCAGCAATGTCGCACGCGATGCCTCGTTGGCCATGTCGCAGCGTGCGGCTGGAATGCGGCCCTCCGAATGGCAGAGGCGCCTGACTTCCTGAACGAGAAAGCTGCCATAGCCCTTGCGCCGGCGGCCTTGCTTAACCTCCATGTACAAATCGACGTATGGCGGGTTGTAGTGGGTGAGGAACCCTCCGGCCGCGACAATCTCTCCATCGATGTCGAGCACATGGTCGCCTGCCGGTTCGCTGGCGTCGTCGAACACCGGATCGCCGTCGCGTCGTCTGCGAAACACCGCGCCCGGAACGGAAAGCGCGGTCCGGCCACCGTCACCGAACAGGATTGCCTCGGCGGTCGTTCGTCTCGTGAACAGGTTCAGCGCACAAAATGTCTGCAAATCATTGCTCTGACATTCGATCCAGGCTGGCCGCGCCGCGTCGACAAGCGCTTTCGCGGCTTCCGGCAGCCGCCGGCGATGTTCGGGCAGCAGATAAAGCTCGAAGAGCGTATCGCGCGCCTCGATCGCCTGTCCTTTGATGGCGCCGTAACCGACGACCGATCCCGCCGCGGCAAGCTGGTAGTGGTCGGCCCAGCCACGATGATGGCATGCTTCGTAGCGGACCTGTGCGCCGACTTCCGCCAGATAGCGCTGGCGAAGCGGTGCAATCTGCTTCAGCTCGGTCCTGATCGCGTCGATCGCCATCGTCGTCCTGGATGCGAGGCCCGGAGCGGCCTATCGAGGCCGGATTGCCGGTCGGCGTCAAGCCATGCGCGGCTGCGCCGGCAAATACGCCATTTCAATTCGCATGGTGCGCTGGTAGAAGCCGGCGCATCAACGGATTCCGCAAATGGCAGACACGATCCAGCAGGCGGTGGCGCGCCGCCGCACCTTCGCGATCATCGCGCATCCCGACGCCGGAAAGACCACGCTGACCGAGAAGCTGCTCCTGTTCGGCGGCGCCATCCAGCTCGCCGGCGAGGTCAAGGCCAAGAAGGACCGCATGAACACGCGCTCCGACTGGATGAAGATCGAACGCGAGCGCGGCATCTCGGTGGTCACCTCGGTGATGACCTTCGAGTACGGCGACCATGTCTTCAATCTGCTCGACACGCCCGGCCACGAGGACTTCGCCGACGATACCTATCGCACGCTGTCGGCGGTCGATTCCGCCGTCATGGTCATCGACGCCGCCAAGGGCATCGAGCCGCGCACGCTGAAGCTGTTCGAGGTCTGCCGGCTGCGCGACATCCCGATCGTCACCTTCGTCAACAAGATGGACCGCGAGAGCCGCGACCCGTTCGAGATCCTCGACGAGATCGAGCAGAAGCTGGCGCTCGACACCGCGCCGATCACCTGGCCGATCGGCAGCGGCAAGACGTTTTCCGGCACCTACCACCTCGCCGAGAACGCGGTGCGGCGCAGCGACGACGAAGTCGAGCGGATCAAGGTCAACGGGCCGGATTCCAACCGCGTCGCCGGGCTTCTGCCCGACAACCAGCGCGAGGCCTTCATCGAGGAACTGGAACTGGCGCGCGAAGCCTGCCGCCCATTCGATCTCAGGGCCTTCCGCGAGGGTCACCTGACGCCCGTGTTCTTCGGTTCGGCGCTACGCAATTTCGGGGTACGCGACCTGATCGAGGCGCTCGGCGCCTATGGTCCGAGCCCGCGCGCCCAGGATGCCGACAGCCGCACCGTCGAGGCCACCGAGCCGGAAATGAGCGCCTTCGTCTTCAAGATCCAGGCGAACATGGACCCCAACCACCGCGACCGCATCGCCTTCGTGCGCGTTTGCTCCGGCCGGCTGGAGCGCGGCATGAAGGCCAAGCTGGTGCGCACCGGCAAGCCGATGAGCCTGTCGGCGCCGCAGTTCTTTTTCGCCCGCAGCCGCATCACCGCCGACGAGGCGTTCGCCGGCGACGTCGTCGGCATCCCCAACCATGGCACATTGCGCATCGGCGACACCTTGACCGAAGGCGAGAACATCCTGTTCCGCGGCGTGCCCAATTTCGCGCCGGAAATTCTCCGCCGTGTCCGGCTCGGCGACGCCATGAAGGCCAAGAAGCTGAAGGAAGCGCTGCAGCAGATGGCCGAGGAAGGCGTCGTCCAGCTGTTCCAGCCGGAAGACGGCTCGCCGGCCATCGTCGGCGTGGTCGGGGCGCTGCAACTCGACGTGCTGAAGGAGCGGCTCAACGTCGAATATTCGCTGCCGGTCGACTTCGAGATGTCGCGCTTCTCCGTCTGCCGCTGGATTTCGGCGGCAGACCGCGCGGACGTGCAGCGCTTCATCGACGCGCATCGCGGCGACATCGCCCGCGACCTCGACGGCGACCCGGTCTTCCTCGCCCAGCACACCTTTTCGCTCAACTACGAGGCCGAGCGCTGGAAGGCGATCCGCTTCGACGCGGTCAAGGACTATCAGGTGCGCGAGGCGGCGTAGCGAAAGGGAACCGACCCATGAGCAATTTTGCGCGCGGCCTGTTTTGTGCTGTTGCCCTCGTGGCCGTCGCCGCTCCTGCCGGCGCGGCGACGGTGACGTTCGACCTGCCTGGCGACGCCACGCCATCGCGCGAGACGGTCGGCTATGCCTGCGGCGAGCGCACGATCTCGGCGACCTATGTGAATGCGGGCGACAACGCACTCGCTCTCGTCGCATTCGACGGCAATACCGTGCTGATGGTGTCGGTTCTGAGCGGCTCGGGCGCACGTTATGTCGGCCAGCAGTACCAGTGGTGGACGAAGGGCAAGGAGGCCTCGCTCTATGACCTCACCAAGGGCGAAGACGGTCCGCCGATCGCCACCTGCACTGAGTCCTGACCCACACGGAGCCTCGCGCCAGCCGAATTTCGTCATTGATTGCTGGCACAACGGCACGCGAGGTTGCGGGTGCGCCCGCTTTGAAGGAACACCATGACTGATCTACCCGATGCCGCACGCTTCGCCCACGTCAAGGACTGGGTGTTCGACCTCGACAACACGCTGTACCCCCATCACACCAATCTGTTCTCGCAGATCGACGTGAAGATGACGTCCTACGTCTCCGATCTTCTCCGGCTGCCGCGCGAAGAGGCGCGCAAGCTGCAGAAGGAGCTCTATCTGGAATACGGCACCACGCTTGCCGGGCTGATGGCGCGCCACAACATCGATTCCGACGACTTTCTCCAGAAGGTGCACGCCATAGACTACTCCTGGCTGGCCCCCGATCCGGCGCTCGGCGACGCCATCAAGGCGCTGCCCGGCCGCAAATTCATCTTCACCAACGGCAGCCGCGGCCACGCCGAGCGCACCGCCGCGCAGCTCGGCATCCTCGACCATTTCGATGAGATCTTCGACATCGTTTCGGCCGGGCTGACGCCCAAGCCGGCGCAGCAGACCTACGACCGCTTCGTCGACCTGCATCGCATCGTCGGCGCCGACGCGGCGATGTTCGAGGATCTGGGGCGCAATCTGGTCGTGCCAAAGGCGCTCGGCATGACCACGGTGCTGATCGTGCCGCGCAATTTCGAGCCGACCTTCGCCGAAATCTGGGAGCGCGACCCTGCCTTCGACGACGCCGTCGACTTCGTCACCGACGATCTGGCAGCTTTCCTCGGCGCGCTCGGGCAGCCGGTCGCCTGACGGCGACAGGCACGCCGCATCATCACCTGGCCACCCATGGCGCGTCCGCCGCGGCGCATCGACGCGGGCGACGATCAGCCATCCGAAGCGTCGAGCTCATAAAACCGCTTGATCACGTCCCACGCCTGGTCGGCCGTGTCGACGAAATCGATGATCTGCTGGTCGCCCGGCGAGATCGTACCCTGCTCGGCGAGGTAGTCGAGATCGATGGCCCGGCGCCAGAATTCCTCGCCGAACAGGATGACCGGCACCCGCTCCATGCGCCCGGTCTGGATCAGCGTCAGCGTCTCGAAGAACTCGTCGAGCGTGCCGAAGCCGCCCGGAAAAACCGCCACCGCCTTCGCGCGCATGACGAAATGCATCTTGCGTATGGCGAAGTAGTGGAAGTTGAAGCAGAGCTCCGGCGTTACGTACGGGTTCGGCGCCTGCTCGTGCGGGAGGACGATGTTGAGGCCGATCGACGGCGCGCCGACATCGTCGGCCCCGCGGTTTCCTGCCTCCATCACGCCCGGCCCGCCGCCGGTGACCACCACGAATTCACGATAGTAGGACAGCGCCGACTGCTGCGAGCACAGCCGTGCGAATTTGCGCGCCTCGTCATAAAAGACGCTGTTCTTGAGCAGGTTGCGCTTCTGCGTCTCGTTCTTGGCGGCCCACGCCTCGCCGCCAGGCTCGGGCAGGCGCGCCCCGCCGAACAGGATCACGGTCGAGCGGATGCCCCGTTCGGCCAGCGTCATCTCCGGCTTCAGCAATTCGAGCTGCAGCCGCACCGGGCGCAGCTCGCGCCGCGTCATGAACTCCTCGTCGCTCCAGGCAAGCTTGTAGGTCGCGGCGCGCGTCTGCGGCGTATCCGGTACCTCTTTTGCCCGCTCCAGATCCGCGTCGGCATGCGACAGCGGCGTCCATCCGGTGTTTTCGGTCGCAGTCATGGCAGTTCCGTTCATTTCCCGTCGGCCCGCGCCAGAAGGTGGCGCAAGCGCGATTGACCCGATTCCTGCCGTGAAATAGGGTCCGCCCGCTTTCCGACACAGTAGAAGCCCCAGCCTTAACAGCTGATATAGCGGAGCATGCAATGGCAAGACCAGACCTGACGAGCCTTGAAACGACCATCGAGACTGCGTTCGAGGCGCGCGAGGGGATTTCCACTGCGACCCGCGGCGAGGTTCGCGAGGCGATCGAGACCGCGCTGGTGCTGCTCGACCGAGGCGAGGTGAGGGTGGCCGAGCGTCAGGCCGACGGCGCCTGGAAGGTCAATCAGTGGCTGAAGAAGGCGGTGCTGCTCTCGTTCCGCGTCAACCCCATGGAGATCGTCAAGGGCGGGCCCGGCGACGCCGTCTGGTGGGACAAGGTGCCGTCGAAGTTTTCCGGCTGGAGCGCAATCGACTTCGAAAAGGCCGGCTTTCGCGCCGTGCCCTCGGCGGTGGTGCGCCGCTCGGCCTATATCGCGCCGGGCGCGGTGCTGATGCCGTCCTTCGTCAATCTCGGCGCCTATGTCGACACCGGCACGATGGTCGACACCTGGGCCTCGGTCGGTTCCTGCGCGCAGATCGGCAAGAACGTGCATCTTTCCGGTGGCGTCGGCATCGGCGGCGTGCTGGAACCCATGCAGGCCGGCCCGACCATCATCGAGGACAATTGCTTCATCGGCGCGCGCTCCGAGGTGGTCGAGGGTTGCATCGTGCGCGAAGGCTCGGTGCTCGGCATGGGCGTGTTCATCGGCAAGTCGACCAAGATCGTCGACCGCGCCACGGGTGAGGTCACCTACGGCGAAGTGCCGGCCAACTCGGTCGTTGTCGCCGGCTCGCTGCCGGGCAAGCCCTTCCCCAACGGCGACCCCGGCCCCAGCCTCTACTGCGCCGTCATCGTCAAGCGCGTCGACGAGAGGACCCGTTCCAAGACGTCGATCAACGAGCTGCTCAGAGATTGATCTTTTGCTGATTCGGCAGCACCTTCGCGCGGCCGTGCGCAAATGTCGCACGGCTTGAACAGGAGGGGTGCATGGACTGGAAGTATCTTCTGACCAGCTTCGACGGCCGCATCAATCGCGCCAAGTTCTGGGCGGCGATCGGTGTGTTCATCGCGGCGGGAGTCATAGCGATGATCATCGACATGTTTCTGGGGACGACCATTCAGCTTGGCGGCGGCGGCGAGATCGGCGTCGTCGGCCTCATCGTATCGCTCGCGTCGATCTATTGCGCGCTCGCCGTCTATGCCAAACGCTGGCACGACCGTGACAAGTCCGGCTGGTGGAGCCTGATCGTGCTCGTGCCGGTCATCGGCGGCATATGGCTGCTGGTGGAGCTCGGCATTCTCGAGGGCACGCGCGGCGCCAACCGTTTCGGACCGGATCCTCTTGCCTGATCGATCGCAACTTTTCTGGCTGTTTTTTCGATTTGCGGGCCGCGTCAGCCGCGCCGCCTATTTTCTCGCGGGCCTGCTGCTCGCGGTCGTGCAGGGCTTCCTGCTCTACCGCTTCACCCTGGAGGTGGAGGGCAGCGCCGCCGGCCAGATGTGGGCGTCGGCATTCTGGATCGCCTTCCTGGTGTCGGTGTGGTCGAACGTGGCCCTCGGCGTCAAGCGGCTGCACGACGTCGACAAGCCCGGGCTGTTCGCGACCGCGCTGTTCATCCCGGTGATTTCCATCGCCGCTTTCGTCGCGCTGTGCCTGTTTCCCGGCACGCCCGGACCCAATCGCTACGGCGAGCGGGTCAACGCGCAGCCCTGATCGCTCGCCATGGCATACCGCTCGCTCAACCCGCGCCTGATCATCGAGACGGCCGAGCGGCTTGAGGCGCGCGTCGCCGATCGCTTCCCCGAAGCGGGCCTTCGTTCTGTCGCGCGTGAACTGGTTTCGCTGGCGCAGGACGTGAGCCATGCCGCGGCCGAACTCGAGAAACCGATCTGGTGGCTGCGCATCGCCGTCGGGCTGGCCTTCGTCGCCGGTGCCAGCATCTTCCTGTTCGTCGGCACGATCCTTCCATTCGACCGGTTCTCCGGCAGCGGCGATGTGGTGGAATCGGTGCAGGGCATCGAGGCCTCGCTCAATACTGTGATCCTCGCCGTGCTCGGTGTTCTGGCCTTGATGAGCGCCGAGGAGCGCATCAAGCGCAAGCGGGTGTTCAGGCAGCTGCACGGGCTGCGTTCGCTCATCCACGTCATCGACATGCATCAGCTCACCAAGGATCCCTCGGCGCTGTCGTCGAGTTTCACCCCGACACCGCATTCGCCGAAGCGCACGATGAGCAAGAGCGACCTGCTGCGCTACCTCGACTACTGCTCGGAGATGCTGTCCATCACCGGCAAGCTCGCCGCCCTGTTCGCGCAATCGGTCAACGATGATGTCGTCGTCGATGCCGTCAACGACATCGAAAGCCTTGGCTCGAACCTGTCGCGAAAAATCTGGCAGAAGATCATGATGCTCGATGCCGAACGGACGGCGGCAGGGTAGCCGCACTGGCTAGGGCAATTTCGGGAGAAGTGGAAACCGGTTCTCCGTCCGGAATTGCATAAAACAAAGAGAATAGAGCATTTCCGCGATTCGGAGAAAAGCGGAAATCTTCTAGGCCGCCTCGGCCGTCCGGCAGGATGCATCGATGGCGACCGTCTCGACCCTGTTGCGGCCGGCCTTCTTCGCGCAATACAGCGCCTTGTCCGCGACCAGCAATCCGCCGTCCAGATCGGTTGGAGCCTGCACGGCAACGGCGCAGCCGACGCTGACCGTGGCCGATATATAGCGATCTTCGACGAGAAGCGCCTCCGCGGCGAAGCCGGCCCGTATGCGCTCGGCGACGGTGCACGCTTCGGCAGCCGGCCGGCCGGTCAGCAGGATGGCGAATTCCTCGCCGCCCAGCCTGCCGAGCGCATCGGTATTCTCGTTCACATGACGGCGGGCGATGCGGGCAAAATCGGCCAGTACCTGGTCCCCGGCGGCATGGCCGAAAGTGTCGTTGATCGCCTTGAAGCGATCGATGTCGATCATCAGCATCGCTGCCGGCAGGTTCTTGGCCGCCAGTTCAGCCAACAAGATGCCGGCTCGCTCCCGGAAAGCGCTGCGGTTGAGCACGCCGGTGAGCTGGTCGTGCGTGGCAAGATGGCTGAGACGCCGCAGCAGTTCGTTGCGCGTCGTGGTCACGGTGGCGACCGTGATCGGCGCCAGCGCCATCAGCGTCACGCCGGTGCGGATCGACATCAGCGTGCTCCAGTCGTTGTTGTCGAACGACAGGTGCAGCAAACCGGTCGATATCGCCAGCAGCGTCCAGACGCTGAAGGCGAGCGTCAGCACCGCGACGGCGAAGCGGTCGAAGGTAAGCGCGCACCACAGCAGGGCGGGCACCGGAAACGCCACCGCACCCGGTCCACCCACGACCAGCGCCACCGCCGCCGAGAGGATGAGCGCGACGATCGGGGCGATCCGCTCGAATGTGAACACTGGCAAGGACAGGCGCCGCAGGCTGTGCCATGACGCCGAGGGAAAGGTCAGGATGACCGGCAGCAGCGTCACATAGGTCACCAGTTCGCTGATGAACCAGAAGGCCCAGCCGTCGACAGCCCTTCCGTTGAACAGGATGGGGTAGGAGAAAGCGCCGATGACGCCCGCGGCGGCGGCGGCTGAACAGGCGCCGAGTGCGAGATACGATACCGAGATCGGGCGTCTCAGGTGGCGGTCGTCGTCGTGAAAGCGCGAGAACACCGTGTAGCCGACGACCGCACCGGCCAGGTTTGCCGCCGAAAGCAGCAGCGTGACAGGCAACGCGCCGCCCGCCCAGAGATCGGCGCCGACATACGCCGCCGCGGCCGCGAACACGCCGAGTGGTGTCGCCATCGACGGGCAACGCAGCATCAGGCCGAGCAGCAGCGCGTTGGCCGGCCAGAACGCCGAAAGATGACCTACGGGCCTTGCATAGTTGCCGAACAGCGCGGCCGCGAACACCACCGCGCCGAGAACCGCCGCGCCCAGCACCAATCGACCGACAGCGGTTTCCCGGGGCACCTGATCGGCGGCAATCATGCAGCTCTCTCCTGTGGCTAACGCAACCCTTACGGGAAACCGGTTGACCAACCCATAGAGAGGAAATGCTCATGTATTCGTTAACGGCGGAGACCGTTATATTTATTTTTCGACCCGCAATAAGCTTATCAACAGGAGGTCTTCCGCCCGCCCCTGCCCGCTCGGTTTACCCGAACAAATCCTCGATCTCGGCGAACGACATCGCGTCCCGCGCGAAATCGAATGTGCCGGCCCCGAGGATCTCGTTGGCCGCGCGCCGAACCGCGCCGAAGGCGTAATTGGTAAGCTTCGATCCCAGCGAAATGCGCTTGACGCCGGCATCGGCCAGCGCGGCGACACTCAGGCCCGGCACCGCCAGGACATTGACCGGCCGCCGCACCGCCGCGCAGATGGTCCGCACCGTGGCGATGTCGTTCAACCCCGGCGCGTACACAACGTCGGCGCCCGCCTCGGCGAATGCGTTGAGCCGCTTGATCGTATCGTCGAGGTCCTGCCGCCCCCACAGGAGATTTTCGGCGCGCGCCGTGAAGACGAAGTCTCCCTTCAGCGCCTTCGCCGCCTCCGCGGCCGCGGCTACGCGCTCCACCGCCAACGAAAAATCATAGATCGGATCGTCCGGGATCCCCGTGTGGTCCTCGATCGAGCAACCGGCCAGTCCGGCCGCTTCGGCCGCGAAGACCGTCTCGGCTGCGCTGTCCGGGGTATCGCCCTTGCCCTTTTCCAGGTCGGCCGACACCGGCAGGTCGACCGCGCCGGCGATGTCGCGGCAATGCGCCATCATCGCCTCGAACCCGACGGCGCCGTCGACCAGCCCACGCGAGAAGGCGAAACCGGCGCTCGTGGTCGCCAGCGCCTTGAAGCCGAGCGAGGCCAGCAGCCTCGCGGTACCCGGGTCCCAGGGATTGGGCATCACGAAGATGCCGGGCGCCTCGTGCAGGCGGCGGAACGTCTCGCCCTTGGTCATGGCGTCAACTCCTTCGCATCGAGCACGGAATCTAGCGCCGGGGCTGCCGCCGGGCAATCGGCCGTTCAGGCCGAGGCAATCAGTCCTGACAGGTGGCGCATGTCGTCGAACAGCTCGCCGCCTGCCGCCTCGAGGCCGGCGCGATCGGCCATCGCGTCGCCGCAATACGAGAACACGCGCATGCCGGCAGCGCGCCCGGCAAGCGTGCCGGCGACGCTGTCCTCGACCACAACGCAGTCCACCGGCGCGAAACCCATGGTCTCGGCCGCATGCAGGAACAGGTCCGGCGCCGGCTTGCCGTGGCGGACCATGGTGGCGCTGAACATGACGTGCTCGAACAGCGGCAGCAGTCCCGTGGCGCCGAGCGTGATCTGCATCTTCGACACACGCGCCGAGGTGGCGACGCAATAGGGCCGGCCAGCCTCGCGAAGGCCGAGCACCACCTGCTCGACATGCGGGATGGCCGTCACGCCGGCGGCGAACAGGTCGGGAAGCGCCGCGTTCCAGCGCTCGACGAAATCGCCGCCGAGCAGCACGCCCGACGTTTCCACCTCCGCCTGCACCGACACCATGCTGCGCCCGGCGAAACGCCGCCGGCACTCTTCGTAGACGATCGGATAACCTGCGCTGGTCAGCCATTCCGACAGGCGCCGGTTGCCCAGCCCTTCGGTGTCCACCAGCACGCCGTCGCAGTCGAAGATGACGAGCTTTTGTCCCATCAACCGGTGCCGGTCGAACCGAAACCGCCGGCGCCGCGCATCGTCGCGCCCGCCAGGCTGCTCTCCTCGATGGCGGCGCGCGCCACCGGCGCGATCACCAGCTGGGCGATGCGCATGCCGCGCTCCACCGTGAAATCTTCGTCGCCAAGATTGATCAGCAGCACCTTGACCTCGCCGCGATAATCCCAGTCGATGGTGCCGGGGGTGTTGAGGCAGGTGATGCCGTGCTTCAGCGCCAGCCCCGAGCGCGGCCGCACCTGGCCCTCGAAGCCCTCCGGAATCTCCAGGATCAGCCCGGTCGGCACCAGCACGCGCTTGCCGGGCAGCATGAACAAGGGCCGGTCCCCGGGCACGGCGGCGCGCAGGTCGAGCCCGGCAGCCCCGGCGCTCGCGTAGGCAGGCAGGTCGAGCCCGTGCGCGTGCGGCAGGCGGACGATCGGAAGTGTCGGGGTCATGGTTGTGCTTTGATCCCCTTTCGCTTGCCGGTCAACAGCGACGTCCGTCGTTTCCACAATAGCGCCGGGATGTGGCTTCAGCGCACCTCGACCGGCACCACCGTGGTCTCGCGAATCTCCTCCATGACGAAGGAGGCCGACACGTCCGACAGCGGCACCTTGGCAATCAGCCGCTGATAGAGCCGGTCGTAAGCCTTCACGTCGGCGACGCGTGCCCTCAGCACATAATCGAGGTCGCCGGACATGCGGTAGACGCCGGTGATCTCCGGCAGGCTGGTCACCGCGGCGCGAAAGCGAGTCAGCCAGTCGGGATCGTGATGCGACGTCCGCACCAGGATGAACACGGAGAGACCGAGCCCCAGCTTCTCCGCGTCGACCAGGGCGACGCGACCGGTGATCACACCCTCGTCCTCCAGCCGCCTTATGCGGCGCCAGCAGGCGTTGCGCGACAGGTTCACCCGTGCCGACACGTCGTCGACCGACAGCATCGCGTCACGCTGCAGTTCGGCGAGAATACGGCGGTCTATTTCGTCGAGAAATGCGGTCATTGTTGGTACAATCGTCCCAATCATGCTCGGCTTCAAGGGAAAATTGGGACAAATCGCTTCCCCGCACGGGTTATCTTCTGCCAGATCAAGCGCCGAGGAGAACCAATCGTGAGCACCCGTCTGGCAAAACTGTTCCTCGACCATCCCGCTGCGGTCGACGAGACTTATTTCGGCCACATGGCATTCGCCGCCTGGTTCTCGTCGCGACTGTTCATGGCCGCGTTCGCGGCGCTCGTTCACGCTTTCTTACCCTTCCTTTTCGAAACTACCGCCAGCCGAATCATCCGCGAGCTCTACGAGCGGACGCACAACCGGCGGCCGCAAGCCTGATGGCGCGATCCGGGAGGAGAGATCGCGGCCACGTATCGTGAGGCAGTGACGTCATGTGCCGGTGGGCGGCCTATCTCGGACCCGAGCTCTTCCTCGAAGACATCGTCACCGCACCCTGCCATTCTTTGATCGCGCAGAGCCACAACGCACTGGAGGCGCGTACGCCGACCAATGGCGACGGGTTCGGCATCGCCTGGTATGGCGAGCGCGAGGAGCCTGGGCTCTACCGGGACATCCTGCCGGCCTGGTCGGACCCCAATCTGAAGAGCCTGTGCAGGCAGATCCGTTCCGGCCTGTTCTTAGCTCATGTGCGCGCCTCCACCGGCGGCGCCACCAGCCGCGCCAACTGTCATCCGTTCATCGCCGGCCGCTGGGCTTTCATGCATAACGGCCAGATCGGCGCGTTCGAGCGCCTGCGCCGTCATCTGGAAGCCGGCCTGTCGGACGCCGCCTATGAGCGCATCGACGGCGCCACCGACTCCGAACTGTTCTTTGCACTGATGAGCGAAGAGGGCCTGGACGACGACCCGCAGGGGGCCACCGAGCGTGCCGCCCGCCGCGTCGTCGAGGCAGCATTGCGGGCCGGCGTCGAGCCATCGCTGAAACTCACCGCCGCCTTCAGCGACGGCACGGCGTTGCATGCCGTGCGCTACGCCACCGACGCGGTGGCGCCGACGCTGTACATGGCCGAGTTCCGCAAGTCCGGCGGCCGCTGCATCGTCTCGGAGCCGTTCGATCGCGAAGGCCCCAACTGGCAGGCGATCCCGCCGGCCAGCTTCGTCACCATCAGCGGCACCGGCGTCGGCATCCGGCCGTTCGCGCCGGCCCTGCCGCAACGCCTGGCGCTCGCCGGCTGATCGCCACCCCGAATCGATATACTCGGAACTCCGAGGCCTTTCCTTTTGCGCGGTAGCGCGTCATGTCTGGCGCATGAACCTTGACGACATCATCGCCATCGCCGACGGGGTGCTCATCTATCCGGATGAGCTGAGCGAGGCCTTCATTCGCGCCTCGGGTCCTGGCGGCCAGAACGTCAACAAGGTGGCCACCGCCGTGCAGCTGCGATTCGACGCCGCCAACGCCCGTGGACTGCCGGAACGGGTGCGCGAGCGCGTCATCGGGCTCGCCGGCCAGCGCGCCACCAAGGATGGCGTCATCGTCATCGAGGCCGACCGTTTCCGCACCCAGGAGCGCAACCGCGCCGACGCCCGCCAGCGGCTCGCGGCCCTGGTCGCCAAGGCGGCCGAACCGCCGCCGCCGCCGCGCAAGAAGACCAGGCCGTCGAAGGGCGCGGTCGAGCGGCGGCTGAAGTCCAAGGCAGGACGCTCCACGGTGAAGCGGCTGCGCGGCAAGGTGGCGGACGATTGAATGCCGTCACCCCGGGGCCGGCACGCCGGGGACCGGCGGGTGCTTTTCATCCCGGCGGTTTCGATGCAAGCTCCGCCGGCAGGACAAATCGCCAAGGGAGAACCACGGCAATGGGTATGTTCGACTTCATGAAGAGCGTCGGCAAGAAGCTCGGCTTCGGCGACGATGACGACGATGCGGCCAAGGCCGAGGCGCTCAAGAAGGAGCTCGAGGCGAACAAGCTGGGCACCGGAAAGGTCGACGTGGCGGTGAAGGGCGACACCGTGGTGCTGAAGGGCGTGGTCGAGGACCAGTCGGTTTTCGAGAAGGCGGTGATCGCCGTCGGCAACACGCTCGGCATATCCAAGGTGGAGGCCGACGAGCTCAAGGTGGTCGCGCCCGAGTCCGGCCTGAAGCTCGACGCCACCGACATGACCGCGCTGGTCAAGGCGGCGACGCCGGCCAGGCAGCCGGTGTTCTATACGGTGAAGAAAGGCGACAACCTCTGGAAGATCGCCGAGGCGCAATACGGCAAGGGCAAGGGCGCCAAGAACACCGCCATCTTCGAGGCCAACAAGCCGATGCTGAGCCACCCGGACAAAATCTATCCCGGCCAGGTGCTGCGCATACCCGACATCGAGACGGCCTGAGCCGTCTCCTGGCGCGATACCGACGGGCGGCCGCGCGTCCATGACCGCGGCCGCCGATCATTTCGGCAGGAAAAGAAGAATGCTCGTGCTGCCAAAGGGCGTCCGCCACATGCCGGGTTTTCTCGACCACGACACCCAGAGGGCACTGGTGTCGGAAATCCGCGACGTGGTGCGTGCCGCGCCGCTCTACACACCGGTCATGCCGCGCAGCGGCAAGGAGATGAGCGTGCGCATGACCAATTGCGGCACGCTCGGCTGGGTCACCGACAAGGAGCGCGGCTATCGCTATCAGCCGACGCATCCTGTCACCGGCGAACCGTGGCCGCCGATTCCGGAACGGCTGCTGGCCTTATGGCGCGAGGTCGCCGGCTATCCGCTGCCGCCGGAAGCCTGCCTCGTCAATTTTTACGCCGAGACCGCCAAGATGGGCCTGCATCAGGATCGCGACGAGACCGATCTGCAGGCGCCGGTCGTGTCGGTGTCGCTCGGCGATGCCTGTCTGTTCCGGGTCGGGCAGCCGACGCGCGACGGGCCGACGGTGTCGTTCCGGCTGGAGAGCGGCGATGTCGTCGTGCTCGGCGGCGCCGGGCGGCTCTGCTTCCACGGCGTCGACCGCATCTATCCGGCCACGTCGGCGCTGTTGTCGAAGGGCGGCCGCATCAACCTGACGCTGCGGCGCGTGACGACGGCCGAAGCCTGAGCGCACGCGCAAGCGCGGGAAAACGGACGACCGCTGCCTCGACCACGCCGCCATGGCGGAGCGTCAGCGCGAAAACCGCGATCAGCACCAGCGGCGACAGCGGAAGCCATACCAGGCCCATCGCCATCATCAGGAGCGGCAACAGCATGGCCGTCGCGACGAGCCAGAGCGCTGCCTCGCCACGGACCGGGTCGGCTTCAACGGAGCGATAGAGCAACGGCAGGGCAGCGGCCAAAAGGCCGAGGTCGTAGGTGAGGGCATAGGGCGTGACCAGGAAGGTGCCGACCAGCAGGACCGCCGCGCGCCAGCGCGCGTCGGGCGCAAGGAAGAACGCGGCCACCGACACGACGAAGGCGGGTACGGCAACCAGCATATGCAGCATCAGCGCCGGGTCGGCCGGCAGGCCCCAGAAGCGGAACGAACCGTAGGTCGAAGGCAACATCGCCAGGAAGGCGCCGGTCAGTTCCCGCATGACCAGTGTCTGGTAAGGCAGCACTTCCGCGACATAACCCTTCCATGCGTCCACACCGAAGGCAAAGGCGGAGAGCAGGACGAGCGCCACCGTGGTCGCCGCCGCCGAGGCGATCATGCTCCAGCGCCGTTCGGCAACCAGCAGGAACGGGAACAGAATGCCGAGCTGCGGTTTCACCGTGAGCAGCCCGAGCAGGACGCCGGCAAGAATCGGCCGGCGCTCGCGCAGGCCGAGTGCGCCGAGTGCCAGGCCGGCAGTGAGGAACCCGTTCTGGGCGGTCCATACATTGTAGACGACCGCAGGGGCGGCGGCGATCCAGACAAGGGGATCGTCGCGGCCGCAGAAGACACGCAGGCCCCACGCGAACAGCAGGCCGGAAGCGGCAAGGAAAACCACCATCGCCGCCTTGTAGCCGAAGAACCCCAGCGGCCAGACGAACAGCAGATAGTGCGGCGGATAGCTCCAGTTGTGCCAGGGATAATCGGGGCCGAACACCTCCGTCAGGTGCGCGAAATAGCCTGGGTGCGGCCCGAACAGGTCGAGCACCTGCCCGGACAGCACAAGTCGGCCGGCGGTCCAGTAATTGGCGAAGTCCTTGTTGGAAAAATCGCCGGGAATGCCGTCCGCCATCAGCGACACGATCAGACCGGACAGCACCACGATCCCCACCGCGACCGTGAACGCCACGGTCAGGCGCAGGTGTTTCGGCAGGCTGGCGTAACGCAGTTGCATCGGCGGCTCCCGGACGGGCCGGACCCTATCCGGCAACGCTTAAGGAAGCGCCAACATGAAAAAAGGCGCGAGGCTGGACTACAGCTTGCGCAGCGCCACTTCCTCGATCAGGTGGTCGGCCCCCTTGCGCAGGATCAGGTCGGCGCGCGGCCGGGTCGGCAGGATGTTCTCGCGCAGGTTCTTCAGGTTGATGTTCTGCCACAATCCCTCGCCGATGGCGCGGGCGGCATCCTCGGACAGCTGCGAATAGCGATGGAAGAACGATTCGGTGTTGCGGAAGGCAGTCTCGCGCAGCCGCATGAAGCGGGCGATGTACCAGTCGTGGATCAGGTTTTCGTCGGCGTCGATGAAGATCGAGAAGTCGAAGAAGTCTGAGAGGAACGGCACGTATTTGCCGTCCTTCGGCAAATCGCGCGGCTGCAGCACGTTGAGGCCCTCGAAGATCAGGATGTCCGGCCGGTCGATGGTGACGAACTCGCCGGGCACGACATCGTAGGTGAGGTGCGAATAGACCGGCGCACGCACATGCGCCTCGCCCGACTTGATCGCCGACAGAAACCGCAGCAGCGCGCCGACGTCGTAGCTGTCAGGGAAACCCTTGCGCTCCATCAGCCCTTCGCGGCGCAGCACCTCGTTGGGATAGAGGAAACCGTCGGTGGTGATCAGGTCGACCGTGGGGCTCGACGGCCATCGCCGCATCAACTCCTTGATAAGACGGGCTGTCGTCGACTTGCCGACCGCAACCGAGCCGGCCATGCCGATGATGAACGGCGTCTTGCGCACCTCCGCAGCGCCGAAGAAGGCCTGGCGCTGCCTGAACAAAAGCTGGCTCGACTCGACATGCGCCGACAGCAGCCGCGACAGCGACAGGTAGATGCGGCGCACCTCGTCGAGGTCCACCCGATCCTGAAGCGAGCGGAGCCGCTCGACCTCCTCCGCGGTCAGGGTCATCGGCGTGTCGGCGCGGAATTCCGCCCAGCGCTCGGCCGAAAAAAACCGGTAAGGCGAGTATTTTTCGATGGGAACGAGCTGGTCCATCTGCTCTCCTCGATGCCCGGCGGCCTCAGCCGCCGGCGCGGGATGCCTTTTCGGCAATGCCGGACTGGGCGCTGCGGCGCTCGAGTTCCGCCAGCACCTCGGACAGCGGCACGCCGGCGATCGCCAGCACCACGATGAGGTGATAGAGCAGATCGGCGCTCTCGGAGACGAGGTTCTGGCGCTCGCCACGCACCGCCGCGATCACCGTCTCGACCGCTTCCTCGCCGAGCTTCTTGGCCGCCCTGTCGACGCCGCCGGCGAACAGTTTTGCCGTCCACGACGACGGATCGCCGCCGCGGCCGCGCTCGGCGACGATCTTTTCCAGGTCGGAGAGGCTGAACCCGTTCATCAATTCGCCGTTTAGGCCGGCTTCGGCGCGCTGTCGAGTCGCATTGCCAGGCCGGCCGCCGCCATATGCGCCTTCGCTTGCGCGATCGAATAGGTGCCGAAGTGGAAGATCGAGGCGGCAAGCACCGCCGTGGCATGGCCGTCGCGGATGCCTTCGACAAGATGGTCGAGCGTGCCGACGCCGCCCGAGGCGATCACCGGCGCGCGCACCGCGTCGGCGACGGCGCGGGTGAGCGCTATGTCGTAGCCGGCTTTCGTCCCGTCCCGGTCCATGGACGTGAGCAGGATCTCGCCGGCGCCGAGGTCGACCACCGTGCTCGCGAATTCCACGGCGTCGATGCCGGTCGGCTGACGGCCGCCATGGGTGAAAATCTCCCAGCGGCCAGCCTCGCCATGTCCCGAAACCTTCTTTGCGTCGATGGCGACCACGATGCACTGGTTGCCGAACTTGTCGGCGGCCTCGGCGACGAAATCAGGGTTCTTCACCGCCGCCGTGTTGATCGACACCTTGTCGGCGCCGGCCAAAAGCAGCTTGCGGATATCGGCCACCTGGCGCACGCCGCCGCCAACCGTCAGCGGCATGAAACACTGCTCGGCGGTGCGCGCCACCACGTCGAAGATGGTCTCGCGGTTGTCAGAGGACGCGGTGATGTCGAGAAAACACAGCTCGTCGGCGCCCGCCGCGTCATAGGCGCGCGCCGCCTCGACCGGGTCGCCGGCGTCGATCAGGTCGACGAAGTTGACGCCCTTCACGACACGGCCGTCCTTCACGTCGAGGCACGGAATGACACGGGATTTGAGGGTCATGCGGTACGATCAGCCTTCGATGCCGGCATAGAGGTCGGTGAGTGCAAGGGTCACACCGAGCCCGGCGAGGGCGATGACTTCGCTCCGACCTTCGGTCATCTCCGGACCAGTCCAGCCGCCATCGTCACCACGCGACCACAGCCAAACGCGTGGTTCGTCCTGGGCGAGGACCAGATAGTGGCGTAAGGTTTCGATCGTCTTGTACTCGTCGGTCTTCGGCCCGAAATCGATGGCCATCGTCGATGGTGACAGCACTTCCGCAACCAGTACGGGCGCGGTGGCGGCAAGGTCGCCGCCTTTTCCAAGCGCTCCGTCCACCATGACGTCCGGGTAGCGTACGCTGGTCGCGGTCTTCACTCCGAAATCCGCCGACGTGACAACGTAGGGTGGCGTGGGAAGATTCGTCTTGAAAAGTGCAAGTAGGTTCCCGCACAGCATGGCATGACGTTTGGTGACCTTCACCATCATGTCGATGATCCTTCCATCGACGAGGTCCCATTTGCCCTCGCGCCCTTCGTTCCAGCGCAGGAATTCGTCAGCCGTGGCCGGCGTTTTGGCCTGGATGTTCATGGGGATCACTTTACCATGGGACACGAAACCGTGCGACCCGACCCATAGGGGTGAGGCCGCGGGCTCAAATCCGCTCCAGCGCGGCGAGCAGGTCGATCAGCAGTTCGCCGACCAGCGGCGGCACCTCGGCCTTGGCGTCGAAGGCCGGGTCGTAGGCCGACAGCGTGACGCCGACCAGCGGCAGCGAGCGGGCGACGCCGCAGGCCATCTGCCGTACCTCGTCCGGACCCGGGCCGCCCGGGCTGGTGTAGCGGTTCACCTGCAGCGTGTCCGGGTTGTGCACGTCGAGGTCCAGATGCAGATGCGTGCGCGTCGCGCCGGCGTCCTTCAGCTTGCCGAGCGCGCCCAGCGTATCGCGGCAGGCGACGTGCGCGATCGGTAGGCTTTGCAGGAGCTTCTTTTCGTCCGGGTCGAGGTCGCGCGCGTCGACCAGAACGCAGCGCGACGGCTGCAGCGGCCGGAAACCCGGAATGGAGGCGGCCATCGGCTTCCAGCACAGGCCCAGAATGGTCGCCAGCGCCATGCCGTCGAGAAAGCCGTGGATCGAGGTCTCCGGCGTGTTCAGGTCGCCGTGCTGATCGACCCAGACGATCGAGTCGGCCGCCGCGCCGGCCACCGCGCCCGCCGACGTCAGGCAGTTGCCGGCCAGCACGATCGGAAACCGCCCGGCGCCGCGGCTGGCGCCGACCTTCCTGGCGACCTCGCGGCAGACGGCGAAGCCGGTGGCGATCTCGCGCGGCTGGCCGCCGCCGACCACGCCGATGTCCTCCACCGCCACCTCGTGGCCGGCCAGCGTCAGCGCGTCGACCAGCCCGCCGGTCAGCAGCGCCTCCGGTCCCTGGCCGAAACCGGCCTGATACTGGCCGCTGTCGTACGGCGCGAGGACGATCGTCAGCTTCATGGCGTTCCGCCTTTCCGCGCGGTCTTCAGCATCGCCAGCGCCTCGGCCGGATCGATGCGGCCGTCATAAAGCGCGCGGCCGGAGATCGCGCCCTGCAGTTTCCGCGCATCCGGCATGGTCATGCGCCTGATGTCGTCCAGCGAAGCCAGGCCGCCCGATGCGACGACCGGGATCGACACGGCCTCGGCCAGCGCGATCGTCGCCTGCCAGTTAATGCCGGCCAGGACGCCGTCGCGGTCGATGTCGGTATAGATGATCGCCGCCACGCCGGCGCCCTCGAATTTCCGCGCCAGCTCGATCACGCCGAGCGAGGAAGCCTCCGCCCAGCCCTCGACCGCTACCTTGCCGCCCTTGGCGTCGATGCCGACCGCGATTTTTTCCGGAAACAGCCTGCATGCCTGGCGCACCAGCGCGGGATCGCGCACCGCGACCGTGCCGAGGATGACGCGCGTCAGCCCCTTGTCCAGCCACGCCTCGATGTCAGCCAGCGTCCTGATCCCGCCGCCGAGCTGCACCGGATTCTTCGTCGCCGCCAGGATAGCCTCGACCGCCGCGCCGTTGCGGCTCTCGCCGGCGAAGGCGCCGTCGAGGTCGACGACGTGCAGCCACTCGAACCCCTGCGCCTCGAAAGCGCCGGCCTGGCTTGCCGGGTCGCTGTTGTAGACCGTGGCCTCAGCCATGTCGCCGAGCTTGAGGCGCACGCATTCGCCGCCCTTCAGGTCGATCGCCGGGAACAGGATCACGTCAGGCGCCCTTCTCGCTCATGGCTTCCACCTCAAAAAATTGGCGATCAGGGCCAGGCCGAGCGCTTGGCTCTTTTCCGGGTGAAACTGCGTGCCCGCCATGGTGTCGCGCGCTACCGCCGCCGTCACCGGCCCGCCGTAGTCGGTTACCGCCACGACCTCATCTTCATGTAGAGAATCAAGATGATACGAGTGGACGAAATAGGCGTGCAGGCCTTCGTCCCCGGTCCTGATGCCGGCGAACAGCGGATGCGAATGTTTCACGTGAATCGTGTTCCAGCCGATCTGCGGCACCTTCAGCGCCGGGTCGGCCGGCCTGATCTCCTTCACGTCGCCGGCAATCCAGCCGAAACCTCGCGTCACCGTCTTTTCCAGCCCGCGCTCGGCCATCAGCTGCATGCCGACGCAGATGCCGAGAAACGGGCGGCCACGCCTGAGCGCAGCCTCCTCCACCGCTTCCCACATGCCGTCGACCGACTTCAGCCCGGCGGCGCAGTCGGCATAGGCGCCGACGCCCGGCAGCACGACGCGATCGGCGACGCGGACCGTCTCGGCGTCGGCGGTGAGCTGGATATCGGCGCTGATACTGGCCTCACGCGCGGCCCGCTCGAACGCCTTGGTCGCCGAGCGCAGATTGCCGGAGCCGTAGTCGATGATGGCGACGCGCATATCAGCGCCCGGGATAAGCGAGCAGGCCGAGCGCCGGGCCGGCGGGCAAGGGCCGTCCGGTCCGAGGCGCCGGCTGCGCGGACATGGCGGGCGCCTCCGGCTCGACACCCGCGCCGGTTATCCCGGCAACGGCCGCGACGTACCGAATCTCGGCATCGGCTGCCGAATCCGCCTCGACCGCGCCCCACTCGCCCCAGCCGCGGCGGCGCAGCGCCGCCAGCCGCAGCGCCGCGCCCTCCAGCCCAAAATACAGCGCCAGCAGCAGCGACAGGATCGAGGCGGCGAACACCAGTCCGGTCGCCTCGCCGAACGCCGTCACGCCGAGCATCGCTGCGAAAGCCAGGATCGCCTCCAGCCACAAGCCGTGCCAGACCAGCCAGAGCGGCGGCACGATGAAGGCGACGAAGGAAAAACCGTCGCGGACGATGCGCGCCGCGGCCTCGTCGCCGAGCGCGTCCACGGGTTCCATCACGACATACCGCGCCATGGTCCTACCCCTTCAGGCTGCCCTTGGTGGAGGGAATGGCGTCGGGCTGGCGCGGGTCACGCTCGAGGGCCGAGCGCAGCACTCGCGCCACCGCCTTGAAGCAGGTTTCCGCGATATGGTGGTTGTTGGCGCCGGCAAGGTTGGTGACATGCAGCGTCACCCCGGCGTTCTGCGCGAAAGCATGAAAGAACTCGCGCACCAGCTCGGTGTCGAAGGTACCGATCTTCGGCGCCGAGAACGGCACGTTCCACACCAGGTACGGCCGGCCCGACACGTCGATCGCTGCGCGCGTCAGCGTCTCGTCCATGGCGAGATCGAGCGAGGCGTACCGCATGATGCCGCGCCGGTCGCCCAGCGCCTTGGCCAGCGCCTGCCCAAGGGCAATGCCGGTGTCCTCGACCGTGTGGTGGTCGTCGATGTGCAGGTCGCCCTCGGCGCGGATCGTCATGTCGATCAGCGAATGCCGGCAGAGCTGGTCGAGCATATGGTCGAAAAAACCGACGCCGGTAGCGATCTCGGCCTTGCCGGTGCCGTCGACGGAGACGGAGACGGCGATGCGCGTCTCCTTGGTCGAGCGGCTGACGTCGGCGGTGCGGGCCATGCTGTCCTCGCGGTTTTCCAGAAAGCGCCGGCCTTGTAGCAGCATGATTGGGGGATTGAAAGTTGGGCCTGTTGTCGGCCAAGGCAACCCCCGCCACCGTCGTCAGACGCCCCGGCCGTTCACCAGCCCATACCACCGTAAAGTTCCCGCCAGTCCGGGTTCATCTCCTCGATCAGTGCGATCTTCCAGGCGCGCCGCCATTTCTTGATCCGCTTCTCGGCCATGATGGCCTCGCCAATGTCCTGATATCCGCGATGCCAGAGAAGACGAATAACACCGTACCTGCTCGTGAAGCTCCGGCCTAACCGCTGCTTGTGTTCAAAGACGCGGCGAGCCAGGTCGGCGGTCACGCCCGTATAAAGCGTGCCATCCTTCTTCGAGGCAAGGATGTAGCCGGACATGGCCAACTCCCCGCCATCGCAGCACCCGCCCGTCGAGCGCCACAACATACTCACGGCGCCCCCACGCCACCGTCATCCCGGCCGACCGGAGGGAGAGCCGGGACCCATTCCGGAACCGGCGTGGTTTCGGTCCCGCGCCACTAAGCGGAGGTTACGGAATGGGTCCCGGATAACCTCCGCTTCGCTGCGGTTTCCGGGATGACGGAGGTCTGTGCATCCCATCGAAGCGGTGAAGAGAAAATCGCATGCTCAAAGACAAT